>OGUL01000176.1_pt1 | contig 84385 bp, 73 predicted proteins | sample 1553651 | NCBI WGS metagenome assembly OGUL01 (sample SAMEA2580048, study PRJEB22360) | human gut metagenome | biome: human gut; feature: human-associated habitat; material: faeces | place: Denmark | collected 2008/2010
TTCTTTGAAGTAATTTAAAATATTATTATTACACAATATTTATATATTCGTTTTGTATATAATTAATAAAGAAATGTCAAAATCGACAAAACAGCAAAAAAATATTGAAATAAAAACCTAAAAATGTTATAATGTAATGGAATAAAAATATGGGTTAGTATACGGTCTGACTGCCGAATACAGCAAATTCACCGAAGGTCAGTCGGTAAAAGCGGTCGCCGTCTAAGCAAAACTTCCCTCTCGGACGGTACAGACTTATTCGGCTCATATATTTCAATTTTTTAAATGGAGGTAATATAAAATGAAAACTAATTTCAAGCGTATTGGCAAACAGTCGATTTCTATTGTGCTTGCTGTTATGATGATGCTTTCGACTATGCTTGTCGGTATGGTTACTTCGAATGCGGCTAATGAAACAGGATACCCATATAATCAAGATTATATGTATGTTGATCTATCTGCGATTAGTAAAGTTGCAAAAGGTGTAAACTATTATTGGGATGATCAGTTTACTAATTACGGCGGTTGGTATACTACCAGTAAGGATCTCGGTAATTATACTTATAAATTTGATTTTTCTGCTATAGATAGTCACGAATATTTCAGAGGTTTTAAAATTGTATGGGATGGTTCCGCAGGAACTAATATAGCTGTTCCTGCAAACAATAATTATAACTGCGTTAAGGTAAATTCAGATTATACTCTTTCTTGGACGACATATAGCAGTACAGAACCTACCACTAAATACACTGTAGCTGTTGATAATAATATCAAAAACGGTACAGTTACTCCTTCTGCAACCACACTTGCGGCAGGCGAAACATTTACAGTAACAGCCACACCTGATAACGGTTATGAGCTTGATACTGTTACTGTAAAAGATGCAAGCGATAAAGTTATTAAGCCTAACACTAACGGTTCTTACACAATGCCTGCAAGCAATGTAACTGTTTCTGCAACATTTAAGGTAAAGACAGATGTCAAATACTCTGTTACATACACAGCTCCTAAAGGCGAGGGCGTAGTAAGGGAAAGTATTGATCCTACAGAAACTACATTAGCCGCAGGTACACCTGTAACTGTAACTGTTACAGTAAACGAAGGTTACACAGCTTCTCTTGCCGTTGACGGTGTAGATGTAACAACTTCTACAAGCGGCAATACTTATACATTTACATTCACAATGCCTGCAAATGCAATCACAGTTGCTCCTAAGGTTGCAAAAGCCGGAGAAAATACCGGTACAATGATTCCGGATCTTTACTTGATTTATACAACAGAAAATGAAGTTACTCCTACAAAATTTACACAGTATTTAAATCTTTATTATGATTCAAATAATCAGGTATATGCTTATCTTAATGAAGACACCAAATTTGATACATCAAAGACTTATAAGTTTATGATTTCAACTTTAAAAGGTGAAAATTCATTCAGAGGTACTGCAAATTACAATAAAGATAATTTTAATGTATATGTAACTACTACAGACGGCAATAATATCGCAGTCGGTAAGAATGCATATGGATATACTGACAATGGTGTCAATGCTCAGTACGTTTATGGCTGGTTTAGTGTAAAGGGAGAATCACAGGGTATTGTTTCTTCTGTAAAGATTAATCTTGGTTACTATAAGGATGGAAAGATTCAGGAGAGTGCCGAGGATGCCTCATATGCATATTCATACGAGGTAATTCCTACAAATTCAGGTGCTGTAGAGGGAATGCCTCAAGTATTTGCTAAAGACGGTACTATCAGAGCTACATATCAGAAGTACGCTGATATGGCAGACACTGTACTTACAGCAGAAAATACATCTGATTTGAATAAATATGTTCAAAAAGATTATTATGATACAGCATATGCAAAAGTCGGTTCTAAACTCAAGATTACAACTACTATTCTCCCTGAATACAGAAGTAAATATTTTGTAAAGGCTTTCTCAATCAACGGTTATTCATACGGTATTATCAACGCTTCACAGGCAGATACCAAAAACGGTGTATATACTTGTGAATATACCATTCCTGAAGATTTTGAGGGCAGCAGAATAGAAATCACTCCTATTTACTACTACATTGATGACAAAGATACCGTTACATTCTATGTAGAGGGCTTTGACGAAACAGTACAGGCTAAGTGGGGCAACACAGTTGCTGTTCAGGCTTGGTACACAAACGGCGAAGAAAAGGACGAATTTAATTCTCTAACAAAGAATGCACTTGGCGGTTATCCCGGTCAGCCTTTGGTATATGAGGGTGGTAAATATTCAATGCAGATTCCTAAATACCTTAACGGTGAAAAAGCTAATTATGTTAAGGGTATTACATTGAACAACTACTTCTGGGACGATATACATAAACAGAGCTTCTCGGATCAGAGTAATAAAAGTGAATTTAACTGCCAGACCTATGACTATGATGACTTCTACAAACTTTCTGAAACTGCGGATGTAGATAATATTATCTTCGACTTCCGTTACAGAACTACAAAAGATAATATTCCTTCTAAAGACGGTTTAACCAAATCTACTTATAATCCGACCGAACTTGAACCGCTTAAGGATTACTATGGCAATATCGTTGACATCTTTGGAAATTTTCTTTCAGAGGATTGGAAAGATGCTTATAACAGCAATTATCTTACAGTAATATCTAACGGTTATAAGGAAATTAAAAATATTGGTAAATATGCTACCGAGTGGTCAGTATATGACAAAGACGGTACATACATTACTACAATCAACTGTTCCAGCCTTATTGATGAGACTAAGGTTGACTCTACTTATCGGGCAGCTTATGACACACTTAAGCAATATGCCGGTTTACCTGTAAAGATTGCTTATGAAATGTCAAAATTTGACGGTTTTGATAAGGGTACTCGTGCTGACGGCCGTTGGTATTTCTCTAAGAAAGCTCAGAAGATTTCCGCTAATGTTAAGATTGAGTACAGAGCAGACGATACTTCTAAGTTTGTTGAAGATGCATTTGTTGAAGACAGCAATGTCGGTACTACAACAGGCGCTAAGGCTTACTTTACAAATGCCGATTACAGCGGCAAGACAACATGTGAAGGTGCAGTAGGCGGCGGTAACTTCAGTGTTCATGCTCAAACAGATGCCGATGCTAAGTACTATTTCATTGGTTGGTACCTTAAGACCTCTGACGGTTATTCATTCATTACTAATGAGTCCGATGCTGACTTCCCAATGACAAACAATGAAACTTATGTTGCTCGCTTTATTCCAACTCCAAGCGGTACATTAACACTTTCACACACATTGCTTACAGATTCTGCACAGGGTATGACTTATATCAGTGCTAAGATTGTTAATAAGACAACAGGCAAAGAAATTGCTTCTATTGCCGAAACATCCGGTAACCTTGTAGTTCCATCAAGATATGTAACATATCCAAGCTCATACAGAATTAATGTTACATTAAGAACAGTACCTTACGGTAATGACACTGTTGAAGGTTTCTATGAAGGATACAGTGCAGATACACCTACTCGTTATGATGCATCTTTTGAGGGCTCAGGAGAAAAGATTTATAATAAAATTTCTCGTGATATTGAGTCATTGTTTAAACAAGATACTGACGCTGAAGGCAATGTATCTTACAGTCTTATAAAGTCAAACATTCCGTTCTATTCAAACATCACTTCTCAGCCTCTTGACTATCAGATTACTTACACTTATAAAACAAGACTTAACGGCGAACAGAGTTATGTTATTAAGGATAAAGTATCCGGTATTGAGTTAGAGGAAATGTGGGCTGCTAATGAGGCTGCAAGCCTTCCAAAAGAACAGCTTAGCAAAGCATTCATTACAAAGAAAGCTCCGTTTGTTTCAAACTACAGAGAAGAAATTAAGTGGAATATTGATGTGGCGCTTATTGACGGTTATACTGCAACAGTAGCGGCTGTAACATCTACTGATAAGCTTAAAATTTCTGCTTTGACAGTTGGCGGTTCATGGACAGAGCCTGCTACACTTGAATATGGCACATTAGCTATGTCAAACGGTGATTATCTCTACAAGACAGGTACAACCGAGTTCCCTGATACTATTAAGTATTCAACCGCTGATGACGCTCATAAGTATGAGCTCAGCTACTGGGCAATCTTTGATAACAGAGATAGCGCACAGCAGTTTAGCAATGCAGTTAAGAATTATATGGCTAATCCTAATGCAGATATGTCAGTAAGATTAACAGAACTTTCTAAGCTTGACGGTTATAAAAACCTCATTGCTAAGTCATATTCTAAGGAATATAACTATGTAAGCTATCAGAACTACTATATCGTTCCTGTATACGCAGACAGATTTGCTAAGGAAGATATTAAAGAGGCTCAGGCAAGCATCAGACTTCTTGAATACACCAGAAACCAGTGGACAACAGGCGACGGTGTAAAGGGTGACGGCGAAACACTTAATACAGGTGCTACTAAGAACGATTACCTCTACACAGACTTTGCTCTCAGCTTTGATAAGGATCAGGAACTCATCAAGAATAATGCTAATATCAAGGTTGGTATTGCATTTGAAATCGTTGCAAAATACGATAATGTTGACCTTAAGACTTATGTAACCGATTCTGATGCCGATACTATCGAAACTACTGTTAAGAATGCTAAAGCAAACGGTAAGGTTGGTTCTTACACATTTGACGGCGCTAACAGAAGTATTTACAGATACGAGATTAAGAACTCTGATATTTCTGTAAAGAACAGAATTGAGTATTACTTACAGTTTAAGAACACCTCAAACGCAAGACAGAATGTATTAAAGGTTTACTCATATATCTATGATACAGTTTCAGGTGAGATTTACTTAAGTGATCCTGTTTATATGAATATGTATGATATCGGTAACCTTACATATATCACTTCTAACTTAGCAAACATCAACTTAGGCCCTGACGCCACAGTTTGATGATTTGAATTTTTGGGCAGGGCAGAGTAAAATCTGCCTTGCCGTTAAAATACTTATGGAGGTATTTGAATGAAAAACAAAAAGGTTTATTCTTCGCCTGAAGTTGAAGTAACTAAATTCTCATTTGAGAATATTCTCGCTAGCAGTGAGACCGATGATGTTGATTTGCAAAGAATTAAACAGAGTAATCCTGATATCATCGCTACTGGCGGTGCTGAAGTTAGTGGTGAAGACTGGTAATAAATGAGGTTTTATTATGAGAACTCATTATTTAAAAAATTTTTCATGCTTAGCTATTGCTTTAGCTTTAATAATGTCAGCTTTTGTATCTGCTAACGCAGCTACATATTTTGAAGAAAACGGTTTTAAATATTCACCTATAAGCAAGTTTAATTGCAGAATTTACGGATACACCGACTCTAAAACAGATGTTGTTGTGCCTAATAAGCTCTCAACATACACTGTTTTGGAAATTGCTGATTACGCATTTTTGAATAACACAGCGATTGAAAATATTTCATTTTCAAATGCAAAATCAATAGATGTAATCGGTGAGTTTGCTTTTAGCGGCTGTACTTCTTTAAAGTCGGTCAATATTCCTATGACGCTTGATAAAATCGGTTATGCCGCATTTATGGGCTGTACTTCTTTGACATCTGTAAATATCAGTTCTAATATTTCAGAAATTAAAGGACAGACTTTCCAGAACTGCACTTCTTTAACCGAGTTTACAGTGCCTGATTCTGTAAATACAATTTCTGATTTTGCCTTTTCAGGCTGCACATCACTTAACAAAGTAGTAATTCCAAAGACTGTAAAGAATATTGCTCCTAATGCTTTTGCTAAGTGCGATAATCTTACAATTTACGGTTATTCAAATTCTTATGCTGAAACTTATGCAGATGAAAACGGAATTAACTTTGTATCGCTTGACAAGAAAATTCTTCTCGGCGATGTCAACCTTGACGGCAAAGTAGATGTAAACGATGTAACCTTACTTCAGCGCTACATCGCAGGTGAAACCGAAGTCATAACATCAAAAGACGCTTTGACTGCCGCTAACTTCAATAAAGACGGCAACATTGATGTTCTCGATGTTACAGATATTCAGACATTCATTGCAAACAGCGAAAACTAATAATTCAATTAAAAGCACAGGTGGCAACATCTGTGCTTTTTGTTGCTTATTTTCAGATTTTGTAATATAATATATTAGGTGATGTTATGCCGATTTATAAAATAGCAGATATCGTGTGCAAATTGAAATCCAATTTTAAGGAATTTGAGTCAAAAGCAAAAGATTATCAATACTTTGGCGATGAGCCGCCTTTAATAAAATTTACAATTCGTGAAGATTATGTGCGACAAAAATATGATGATAAAATGCTTATGAGCATTGGCGGATTGGAAAATATCTTTATGTCCGATATTTTCAATAAAAAAATACTTAAATTCAACGCAATATTTCTCCATTCGTCTGCAATTCTTTATAAAGGCAAAGCATATCTTTTTTCTGCCGATTCGGGAGTGGGCAAGTCAACGCACACAAAACTATGGATAAAAAAATTCGGCGCTGAAAATGTACAGATAATCAATGATGATAAACCGATTATCAGATTTATTGACAACGATTGGTATGTGTACGGTTCGCCATTTGACGGCGGAAGTGGGGTAAACACTAATACTCGTGCAAAACTCGGCGGAATAGTATTTCTTGAAAGGGCACAGACAAACAGCATTGTAAAGCTGAATAAAAAAGATGTTTTTCCAATGCTTTATAAGAATACAATTAAGTTATCCCTTGATGATGAATATGCCGATTATATGTTGACTACTGCCGATAAGCTAATAAGCGAAAATAATTTTTATTTGCTTAAATGTAATACTGATATTGAGTCAGCTGAAATTTGTGAGAAATTGTTGACCGATGGGAGATAGCTATGAATAAGCTAAAAAAAATTCTTGATTCTGAAACCAACAAGTGGATATTCAAAAAAGCAAGACCGCAAATACTCAGCATAATTTTAATGTCGGTAATATACGGAGCAATGGCATATCTTGGTGTTGCCGTTGCAACCCTGTCGAGAGGTATCGTAGATTCAGCTGTTAATACCAATGTTGGCGGAATTGTTTTTTACGCAGTTATCCTCGTTTCACTTACAGTTGCACAGCTTGTCATCAGAATATTAAGCAGGGTGCTGACTTTTAATGTGTCTGCTAAACTTGAAATCCGTATGAAACAGGATTTGTTCAATCACATTATAAGAAAAAAATACGATAGAATCTCCGAGATACATACAGGTGAATTGCTCAACAGAATTACAAGTGATGTTTCCGTTGTAGTTAGTTCTATAATTTCTATTATTCCAAACATTGTTTATTTTTTGGTAAAGTTGGTCGGCGTTTTTATAGTGCTTTTTTCGATTGACAAAACATTTTGCCTTGTGTTCGTTTTCGGCGGAGCGCTTATGTTTGCCGTTGTATTGCTCTTTAAGTCTAAAATGAAATATTTGCATAAGGCAGTTCAGGAGTCTGACGGCAAAACCCGCTCTTTTTTTCAGGAGATATTTTCAAGTCTGCTCGTTGTAAAAACTTTCGGAGCTGAAAACAAGGTAGCTGAAAATGCAATGAATCTTCAGCAAAATAATTTTAGAATTAAGAGAATAAGAAACTATATTTCAATATTTGCTACCACAGGATTTTCGTTTGTTTTTGCCCTTGGCTATATGTATGCTCTCATATGGGGTGCGTTCGCTATCAGCGACCACACAATTACATACGGTGTGCTTACTTCTATGCTTGCCCTTGTATCCCAAATTCAAGGCCCTGTTCGTGGAATCAGCAGTATTTTGCCGTCTTATTATTCTGCGCTTGCGTCTGCCGAACGACTTATGGATATTGAAAACCTTGAGAACGAAGAGATAATCAACAAGTCTGATATTGATGTGCTCAAGCTGTATAGTCAAACCGAGAAAATCGTGTTTGATAATATCACTTTTAGCTACGGCAGGGAAGATGTGTTAAAAAATACAAGCCTTGAGTTAAATAAAGGTGACTTCGTTTTGCTTGCAGGCATTTCGGGAATTGGCAAAAGTACGCTTACAAAGCTGTTGCTTAATGTTATTACGCCCGATAACGGAGAAATTTACCTTTCGCTTGCAAATGGTGGTAAGGTGTATATAGATAAAAATGTGCGCAGTATGTTTTCATATGTGCCGCAGGGAAACTTTCTGCTTTCGGGCACTATCAGAGATAACATAGCTTTTACTGCTAATTTTCCCGATGATGAAAAAATCATTAAAGCTGCCAAGATAGCGTGTGCTTATGATTTTATAGAAAAATTGCCCCAAAAACTCGATACTGTTGTGGGAGAGAACGGCAAGGGACTTTCTGAGGGACAAATTCAGAGAATTGCAATCGCAAGGGCAGTTTACTGCGACTCGCCGATTATAATTTTTGATGAGGCAACCTCGGCACTTGATGCTGATACCGAAGTGCAACTTCTCAAAAACTTAAAAACGCTCAAGAATAAAACCTGTATTCTCATTTCACATAAAATGGCAGCTAAGGAAATTTGCAACAAAGAAATTGTGATTGATAATAAAAAAATAATTTCTTACGATATTTAACCTTAGTACAAGCAAAATAAATCCTCTGACCGAATACTTATAATCAGGAGTATTTTTGATTATAGATTTTGTCAGAGGTGATTTTTTGTTTGAATTAATAAACTTTCTCGGTCAGTATATTTGCTTTTTTATTCTGCATATTTGCGGTAACGGTTCTTTTCCTAAGCCGCTTTCAGAAAAAGAAGAACACGAATATCTCGTACGCAGTGCTAACGGTGATATTGAGGCGAGAAATACTCTTGTTGAGCACAATTTAAGGCTTGTAGCTCACATAATAAAAAAATATTACGGAAATCAAAGCGAGCAGGACGATTTGGTGTCAATCGGCACTATCGGACTTATTAAGGCTATAAATACTTATGATCTAAGTAAAAAAATTAAGCTGTCAAGCTATGCCTCTCGCTGTATTGAAAATGAAATTCTTATGCATTTTCGCAACGCAAAAAAGACTGCACAGGACATTTCACTTAACGAAACCATTGACAGCGACAAAGACGGAAATCCGCTAACTTTGCTTGATATTATGTCTGTTGACGATAATATTCTTGAACAGCTTGATTTTCAACTGAACAGAAAAAAGCTCGGACAATTCATTAACGAGGAGCTTAGCCCAAGGGAAAAGATGATAATTGTAATGCGGTACGGCTTGGATGGAAACAAACCGCAAACTCAAAAGAAAATTGCGCAAAAGCTGAATATATCTCGCTCGTATGTGAGCAGAATTGAAACCAAGGCACTAAAACTTTTGCGCAACAGATTTGATAACAGTTCTAATCTTTAGTATAAAAAAGGCGGTCAACAGACCGTCTTTTTCTTATGAGTTTATACTGTTTATGAGGTTTTGCATTTCAGCTTTTGAAGTTACATTGTGTGCTTTGTCAAGTAACTCCTGCTTTTCAGATTTATCCATCTGAGCAAATCTTTGCATTGCACTTTCATTTTTAGCAAGTGCGTTCACAAAGCCTAACGGCATATCTTTATACATTTTCATCACCTGCTTTATCTTTTGCATTAATATCAAAAATTATACATCAAATATAGTAAAACAGGTTATGGTTCGATTAAGTATTTTCACCGGTATTAAAAAAAGGACAGGCGATAAAGCCTGTCCGTAATTTTATCAGTGGCAATGACAATCGTCACAATCTCCAATTTCACCGATGATTGGAGTAGGGTCAATACCGTTCTTCTTATAGTAATCTGCGAGAGCAGCCTTAATAGCCTGCTCGGCAAGAACAGAGCAGTGAACCTTTACCGGCGGAAGTCCGTCAAGAGCCTCCATAACTGCCTTGTTAGTGAGCTTTAAAGCTTCATCAATAGTTTTGCCCTTGATAAGCTCAGTAGCCATACTGCTTGTAGCAATAGCTGCACCGCAGCCAAAAGTTTTGAACTTAACATCTACAATTCTGTTGTCCTCAACTTTTATATACATTTTCATAATGTCGCCACATTTTGAGTTGCCAACCTCACCGATACCGTCTGCATCGGGAATTTCGCCAACATTTCTTGGATTGGCAAAGTGGTCCATTACCTTTTCAGAATAAGCCATATCTTAAACCTCCTGTTTTATAATTGAAATTACTTCTCCAAAGCCTCTTGTTTTTTGATTTTTTCCCAAAGAGGTGACATATTTCTAAGGTAGGTTACAATCTGCGGAATAACCTCGAGCATATAGTCAACATCTTCGTCAGTAAGCTCCGCTGAGAAAGAAAGACGCATACTTCCATGTGCAATTTCGTGGGGAAGACCGATAGCGAGAAGAACATGGCTCGGGTCAAGACTGCCTGAAGTACAAGCAGAGCCCGAAGACGCTGAAATTCCGTTCATATCAAGTCTTAAAAGCAAGCTTTCGCCCTCAATGCCCTCAAAGCACATATTTACATTACCCGGTAAGCGGTGAACTCTGTCGCCGTTTACTCTTGAACGCTCAATCTTGAGGAGTCCGTCAATAAGTCTGTCACGCAATTTTTCGAGATGCTCTCGTCTTTCGTCCATTGTGTCAACAGCCTCTTGGAGAGCTGCGTCAAGACCTACTACTCCTGCAACATTTTCAGTGCCGGCTCTTTTATTTCTTTCCTGAGCACCGCCGTCAATTAAATTCTCTATTCTGATACCTCGTCTGATATAGAGAAGTCCGATGCCCTTAGGACCATGCAATTTATGAGCAGTCATTGAAAGCATATCAATATTCTGCTCCTGAACATTTATTTTTACATAACCTGCAGCCTGAACAGCGTCAGTATGGAATATTACTTTGTGTTTTCTGCAAATTGCGCCGATTTCGGTAATTGGCTGGATAGTACCGATTTCGTTGTTTGCATACATAATAGATACAATAGCTGTATCTTCTCTGATTGCGTTTTCTACATCTTCTGGATGAACAATACCGTTTTCGTACACATCGAGGTAAGTAACCTCAAAGCCCTCCTTCTCAAGTGTCTGGCAGGTGTGAAGAATAGCGTGGTGTTCAAACTTTGAAGTAATAATGTGCTTTTTGCCTTTTGCCTTAAGAGCTCTGCATACGCCCTTTAAAGCCCAGTTGTCAGATTCACTGCCGCCTGAGGTAAAGTATATCTCATTTGCGTTAGCCGCACCAAGGTTTTTTGCAATATTTTCTCTTGAATTTTCAAGAATTTCCTTGGCTTTACCGCCGATTCTGTAAAGACTTGACGGATTTCCGTAGTACTCGGTGAGTACAGGCATCATTTTTTCAAGTACAGTAGGCGATATAGCTGTTGTAGCGGAGTTGTCTGCATAAATATATCTCATACTTGATAATCTCCAATCTATATCTATATAAAATCGGTCATTAGGATTTAGAAAACTTGTGAGCCTCGGCAACCGCAAGTCGATCGCAGCGCTCATTTTCAGGGTGACCTGCATGACCTTTAACCCATACAACATCAACATTGTGGATATCGCAAAGGGAAAGGAGCTTGTCCCAAAGCTCAGGGTTAAGAGCTTTTTCCTTTTTGTTGCGCATCCAGCCGTTTGCTTTCCACTTTTTTGCCCAACCGAGCTTTAATGCGTTGCAAACATATTGAGAATCACTATACAGAGTTACATTGCAAGGCTCTTTAAGTAGAGAAAGCGCACCAATTACGGCACTAATTTCCATACGGTTGTTTGTAGTGACAGCTTCTCCGCCCGAAATTTCTTTTTCGTGCTCATTATATCTCAAAATCGCACCCCAGCCACCGGGCCCCGGATTACCGCTGCAAGCACCATCTGTAAAAATTTCAACTTGTTTCATTTGCAATTCTCCTTAGCTGATGTTCAACCTATATTATAATACGCAAAATCACCAAATGCAACCATATTTTATGTTTATTTTTTTAATTTAAGTATATTATTAGCTTAATTTATTAAATAATTATCCTGAATTTTGAATTGTTGTATATTTATGCTTTTATTCTTATATTATTGCGCATACTAAAATAGTAGCATATGGAATGTTTACTGAAATGTAATATTAAAATTGTCATTTAATTCTTATACATGCTTGACATTCCTCTTGGATTTGCGGTAAAATAAAGAGGATTACAATTAGGATTTAATCTGTATGGAATACAGATATAAAATATTTATATACAGTATATTATTAATATTTCATTTTCTGATATGACCGTTTTGTATCAGACATTCGCTTTATGAATTTTCAGGCTTTTATATTTACATACAAAAGGAAGTTTTTTGCCTGTATTGTGTGAAATGTTAATTTTAATAAATTTTTTAATATGGAGGTAGATTTGTGAGTACAGAATACAAGTACGATAATCGAAGGAAAAATAACAGTTACAGTAAGTACTCAAAGGGTAAAAAGAATTATGGCGGATCTTACTACAAGCCGTCACAAGGCAGAGGGGAGTCTGATTCGTTTAAGAGCGGCAAGAGCGCTAAGAATTTTAAAAATTACCGCAAAAAGCCATATCAAAAACAGTCAAGGCCTGTTAAAAACAAGCCGTCGGTAAAAATCGCTTTTCTCGGCGGTCTTAATGAAATCGGCAAGAATATCACTATGATTGAATGTGGGAACGATATTGTTCTTGTTGACTGTGGTATGGCATTTCCGGACGGTGATATGCTCGGCGTTGACCTCGTTATTCCGGATTTCACTTATATTGAGCAGAATCAGGATAAAATCAGAGGTATTGTGCTTACTCATGGTCACGAAGACCATATAGGCGGACTTCCGTTTTTGCTCGGCAGGGTTAATATTCCGATATACGGAACTTCTCTTACACTCGGTCTGGTAGGCAACAAACTCAAGGAGCATAGCCTATATAATGAGTCGAGCCTTAACAGAGTGAACGCAGGTGAAACAATTAAACTCGGCTGTATGAGCGTTGAGTTTATTCATGTAAACCACTCTATTCCCGATGCGGTAGCTTTTGCTATTCGTACTCCGGCAGGTACTATTGTGCATACAGGCGACTTTAAAATCGACTGCACACCTATTACAGGAGATATGATAGATTTGTCTGCTTTTGCTCGTGTAGGTGACGAGGGTGTTTTGGCTCTCCTTGCCGAAAGTACAAACGCAGAGCGCCCGGGGTATACTCAGACCGAGCGAACAGTATCCGACAGCTTTGACAACCTTTTCAGAAGAGCAGAGCACGACAGAATTATTATTGCAACCTTTGCTTCTAATGTAAACAGAGTACAGCAGATTATTAATTGTGCTGAAAAGTACGGCAGAAAGGTAGCTTTTTCGGGCAGAAGTATGGTCAACTATATGGCTGTTGCGAGTGAACTCGGCTATCTTAGCGTGCCTGAAAATATTTTAATTGACCTTGATATGCTCGACAGATACCCAAGAGAGCAGATTGTGCTTGTTACAACAGGCAGTCAGGGTGAACCGATGAGTGCATTGTCGAGAATGGCATATTCCGACCACCGCAAGGTTATGGTTGGCGAGGGCGATTTTATTATAATTTCAGCTAATCCTATTCCGGGCAATGAGAAAACAGTCGGTAATGTTGTTGACGAATTGCTTAAAAAGGGATGTAAGGTTGTTTACGAATCAATGTATGAGGTTCATGTATCGGGTCATGCTTGTCAGGAAGAGCTTAAGATTATTCACAAGCTTGTTAAGCCTAAGTATTTTATTCCTGTTCATGGTGAGCAAAAGCATTTGAGAAAACACGCTGATCTCGCTATGTTCCTCGGAATGGAGCGAAAGAATATTTATATTGGTGATGTGGGCAGCTTCATAGAAATCAACGAAAACTATATGAAAGAGTTGCCGTCAGTACCGGCAGGCAAGGTATTTGTTGATGGTCTTGGTGTAGGCGATGTAGGAAGTATTGTACTTCGTGACAGAAAGCACCTCGGACAGGACGGACTTATTATCATTGTTGCCTCTCTCGATGTTTACGACGGTCATGTAATCAGCGGCCCTGATATTGTATCAAGAGGCTTTGTATATGTTCGTGAGAGCGAGGGCTTGCTTGACGAGGTAAAACAGGTTGCAGGTAACATTCTTGAAGAATGTGCAGAAAACAACATTCACGAGTGGGGCATTATCAAAAACAGAATTAAAGATGATGTTTCTAAGCTCATTTCTCAGAAAACACGCAGAAACCCAATGATTCTACCGATTTTACAGGAAGTTTAAACTAAAACTAAGAAAGGAAGGGCTTGAATTGAGAAAGAAAAAATATTCAACATTGCCGTCATTTATAATATTTTCGGTTGCAATGCTTGCTATGTCTTTTGCTTCATATGGCTATGACCCTATGCTTTGCTATATTGAAATTGCCGTTTCAGCTGTTACCGCAGGCATAGTCGTAATTTCAACCCTTCGCTTTCAAAAATATATATCAAACACCGTACACAGTACCGTTGAAAAAATTAACGGGTTTAATCCCGAATTTCTTGATAAATATAAAATTCCCGTTGCTGTGCTTGGCGCTGACGGAGAAATTATTTGGAGCAATACGAGATTTAGAAAACAGTTTTGCAACGGCAAAAACCCCGAGGGCGATATGATTTCGCCTTACATAGGGGATAAAAAAATTACGGCAATCGCTGACCACGATACTTTTGAAACCGCTTGCAACGGTAACGAGTTTGTCGGCTTTGCTATCTCCACACAAGAGGGCTATGTCTGTTATTTTGTGGAGAATACATATTATAAGCAGATTATGCGTGAATACCTCGCTACACGCCCTTGTGTTGCTATAATTACATTTGACAACAGTGATGACTTTTCAAATGAATCGGATGAAATTTATTCCGAAGTTTCGCTTAATGTTCAGTCGTTTTTGCAAAGATGGGCAAACGAATATAACGCACTGTTCAAAATTATAGGCAGTAATCGTTATATGATTATTTTTAAGGAAACCGATGTTGACAAGCTCGTTGAGCAAAAATTCCCGATCCTTCAGGAAATTCACTCCATAAAAGCAGGTCAGCATTCAGCTACCGTATCAATCGGTTTGTGCCGAGGTATAAATTCACTTAAAGACAGCGAAACCAATGCAAGAAAAGCGCTTGAAATGGCACTTGGCAGAGGTGGAGATCAGGTTGCAATTATAAGCAATAATGTCTATGACTTTTTCGGCGGCACCTCGGCTACCTCAGAAAAAGTCAGTAAGGTTCGTATGCGTGTTATCGCAAATGCCATTACCCGTACAATCAACGACTGCGACAAGGTGCTTATAATGGGTCACAGATTTTCTGACCTCGACTGCGTGGGCGCAGCTATCGGTATGCAGTCGGTTATGGAAAATTCTTTTAATTTGTATTCTAAAATAGTAATTGATAAAACAAAGACCATGGCTGAAAAGCTCATTGACTATGCCGAGAAAAATATCGGCGGAGATATTTTTATTACTCCCGAAGAGGCAATGACGCAAATAACACCGAAAACTTTGCTTATTATTGTGGATACTCACCTTAGAAATTCACTTGAAAGTCCGCAAATTTACGATCAGTGCAAAAAGGTAATTGTCATAGACCACCACCGCAGAGCGGTGAATTACATAGATAATGCCATTGTATTTTGTCATGAGCCGTTTGCATCTTCGGCCTGTGAAATGTGCAGTGAAATTATAAGCTGTATTGATGACAAGGCGGTAGGCTATGCTCAGGCTGACGCACTCCTTGCGGGAATTATGCTTGATACCAAGAATTTTGTATTAAAAACAGGCGTAAGAACCTTTGAGGCGGCGGCATATTTGAGAAGACGAGGAGCAACTACTATTAATGTTAAGCAGATGTTCTCAGATTCCATTGAAACCTACCGAGAAAAAGTAAGCATTGTGTGTGATGCTAAGATATACAAGGAATGCGCCATTTCAGTGGCAAAAGGCGCTGACGGCGATGTAAGACTTGCATCGGCTCAGGCGGCAGACGAATTGCTGACACTTGAAAATGTAAAGGCATCTTTTGTAATTTACGAAAGCAGCGGCAAGATATGTATTTCTGCTCGCAGCTTTGGCGCAGTAAATGTGCAGATAATTATGGAAAAACTCGGCGGAGGCGGACACCAAACAATGTCTGCTACTCAGCTTAGTGATATAAATAAAGAACAGGCGCTCAAGATGCTTATTGATGTTATAGACACAAATCTTGAGGACGCAAGTTGCAAATAACAGAAAGGAACGATATTATGAAAGTTATACTTTTGCAGGATGTTAAGGCACTCGGTAAAAAAGGTGACCTTGTAAACGCCTCAGACGGTTATGCAAGAAATTTTCTTTTTCCAAAGAACCTTGCTCGAGAGGCAAATGCACAAGCTATGAATGAATATAAAAACGCAGAAAACTCAAAGAATTTTAAAATTGCTACCGAGAAAAAGCAGGCTGAGGGTTACAAGGCTCAGCTTGAGGGCAAAACCTTTGAGATGAAAGCAAAAGCAGGTCAGGGCGGCAGACTTTTTGGCAGTATTACTGCAAAACAGGTTGCCGAGGAGATTAAAAAGCAGTATAATATAAATATCGACAAGCGCAAGGTTGTGCTTGAAAGCGATATTAAAGAGTTTGGCTCTTACAAAGCTGATGTAAAACTTTATACAGGCATTGTTGCCAATATTACAGTTAAGGTTTCTGAGGCTTAATTTTTATTACAGTAAATTAAAGGAGAGGTGACAGATGGCGGATAATCAGATTTCAAGCAGCTATGACGGACTTCATATGCCGTACAGTCCAGAGGCTGAACAAGCATTGCTGGGTGCAATTATTCTTGAAAGCGATGTATTTGACAAAGTAATTGAATACATTAAGTCGCCCGATTATTTTTATGTATCTCTCCATAAGCTGATTTTCAAGACAATGACCGAAATGGTCAACTTTGGCGGCAAAATCGACTTTGTTACCTTGCTTGAAAAGCTAAAGCAGACAGGCTCTTTTGATGAAACCACAGGTAAGACATACCTTTATGACCTTGCCAACAACTGCCCGTCCATTTCAAATGCAGAGGCTTATGCCGAGGTTATAAGAGATAAGTATAACACACGCAGACTCATTACCGCAGCCAGAGAGATTATTGATGACGCAACGGCAGGTACAGAGGACACCTCGGTTATAATTGACTCTGCCGAGCAGAAAATTTTTGATATAAGACAGGGCAACGAGAAAAAAGGTCTTGAAAGGATAAATTCTGTTATTATGCAGACTTTCGACCGACTTGACGCTCTCAACAGCGCTACCGATGACAGTATGAAACCTGTATCGACAGGTATCGGTGACCTTGACAGAGTTATTACAGGTCTTAACCGAAGTGACCTTATACTTCTTGCCGCCCGTCCGGGTATGGGCAAAACGAGTTTTGCACTGAATATCGCCCGTTATGTAGCCTGTACGGCAAAAAAGACTGTTGCCTTTTTCTCTTTGGAAATGTCAAAGGAACAGCTCGCAAGCCGTTTGCTTTCATCCGAGGCACTCATTGAGGGCACAAAGCTGAGAACAGGCAAGCTCAACGATGAAGAATGGGGCAGACTTATTCCTGCAAGCGATATTCTCGGAAAATCTGAACTTTATCTTGATGATTCTCCGGGTATTACAATAACCGAAATGAAGTCAAAGCTCAGAAGAATGAGAAATCTTGACCTTGTTATCATAGACTACTTACAGCTTATGGGCAGTGGCAGACGAATTGATAACAGAGTACAGGAAATCTCGGAGATTACAAGAAATTTAAAAATTCTTGCTAAGGAAATGAATGTTCCTGTTGTCACACTTTCACAGCTTTCTCGTGCGAGTGAGCAGAGAACAGACCACAGACCGCAGCTTTCCGACTTGCGTGATTCGGGTTCTATCGAGCAGGATGCCGATATTGTACTCTTTCTTTATCGTGAGGGTTATTACGATAAAAATGAGGACGATTCTCCGCAGGGCGCAGATCAGAATTCGGGTGAGTGTATTGTAGCCAAAAACCGTCACGGCGAGGCTCGTACAGTAAAAATGCATTGGCAGGGCGAATTTATGAGATTTACAGGTACGGAGGACAGAAGTGAGTAATCCTTTTTTAACCGCTGTAAACAAATACAATTTGCTTGAGAATAATGATACTGTTGCGGTTGCACTTTCGGGTGGCGCAGATTCGGTTTCTCTGCTGCATATGCTTTATTCTGTAAAGCAGAAATATAATCTTACCTTGTATGCAATCCATATAAACCATATGATACGAGGTGCAGAGGCAGACAGGGACGAAGAATTTTGCAGAAAATACTGCGAAAAACTCTCGATTAAGCTGTTTGTAAAAAGAATAGATGTGCCAAGCATTGCTAAGGACGAAAAAATCAGTACGGAGCTTTGTGGAAGGAATGTCAGATATAAGGCTTTTGACGAGCTTTCCAAAGAGCTTGGCTGTAAAATCGCAACGGCTCATACATTGTCGGATAATGCGGAAACCTTTATGATTAATCTCATAAGAGGTACTTCGCTCAACGGACTTTGTGCTATTCCCGAAAAACGAGATTACATAATCAGGCCGCTGATTTTATGTGACAGAGCGTACATTGAAAGTTATTGCAAAGCAAATTCGCTTGATTTTGTAACCGACAGCACAAATCTTACCGATGATTACACACGAAATAAAATCCGTCACAATGTTATTACTGAACTTAAAAAAATCAATCCGAGTTTTGAAACCTCGTTAAAGCGCCTTTGCGATGATGCTAAAAATCTTGCCGAATATATGGACAAGCAAACGGCTGCCGCAATGAGTGATTGCAAGCGTGAATACGGATACAGCACTCAAAAGATTTGCGAGCTTGATAAAATAATCAGGCAGAATGTAATTAAAGAAATTTGTCTTGAGAGTACAAGCTGTATTCCTGAGCATATTCACATTGAACTTATAGAGAAAATACTCGCAAAAGGCGGAAGTGTGGATTTGTTTGGAAATTTCAGAGCGGTTGCCAAGCAGGGAATACTCAGAATTGAAAAGACCGATAATAATAATACTGATGAAGAATTATTGTTTTCAAATATAATTGATAAGAAATTTATCTTTAATAACATAAAATATTTTGTTAAAGAAATAAAAAATACAGATATAACCGTTGAAAATCAAATTTATCTTTCTGATGAAGAAATCAATGCCGCCGTTTTGCGTACTCGCAGGCAGGGAGACAAGATATATTTTGAAGAAAGAAACCTTACTAAGCCTTTACGCAAGGCTATGAATGAATTTAAAATCCCGTCTGAGCTGAGGGATGAAATTCCTCTCGTGGCAGTGAACAGTAATGTTAAGTGGTGCAAGGGGATAAAATCCGTTCAGACTTCTTATAGTGCAGAAAAAAGAAAATTTATAATATGTGAGCAAGGGAGGATTTTTTGTGCATAAGGACATAGAAAAAGTACTTTACAGCGAAAAAGATATTGAAAATATTGTGAAATCGCTTGCAAAAGAAATTGAAAAGGATTATAATGGCAAAGACTTTATAATGGTTGGTTTGCTTAAGGGCTGCGTATCGTTTATGGTTGATTTAATGAGAGAAATTAACCTTGATTTCGGTATTGATTTTCTTGCAGTTTCAAGCTATGGCAATTCAACGGTAAGCTCAGGCAGAGTAAATATTCAGAAAGATATTTCAACCTCTGTTGACGGCAAGCACATTCTTATTGTAGAGGATATTGTGGATTCGGGCAGAACACTTGCTTTTATTTCTCAGTATCTTTATGCTAAAAATGCTGCGTCTGTAAAGATTTGTACTCTCTTTAACAAGCCTGAAAGACGAGTTGCCGATATTGATGTTGCCTATGTTGGCTCGGTTATTCCTGACGCTTTCATTGTTGGCTACGGTCTTGACTATGCCGAAAAATACAGAAACCTCCCTTATGTCGGCGTACTTAAGGAATCTGTTTATTCACACGATACATAAAATTACGCTTTTAAATTCATACTATAAAAAGGAGTGATTCCTATTGGACAAAAAACTGCGTAACATAATTATTTATATTGCTGTTGCGGTAATGATTGTGCTCGGTATTGCGTTTTTGTGGAGTCAGAACTCACCTGACAATTACACAACCTCGCAGCTTGTCAATCTCTTTAAAGAGGACAAGGTATCAAGCTACAAAATCAACTACGGTACAGGTGCGGTAGAAATTACACTTAAAGACGGTGTAAAACTCAAGCCTGTAAAGGATATCGCTACATCAGACAGCATTGTTCAAGATAATTCTAATGCAGACGGTAAGATTGACACTACAAATCCTAACGATAGAAACAACTCTAACAATACTAAAAATGTTGTTATAAGAGGTACTCTTGCCGATGTAGAAAGATTTATTGACGATGTTTCTGTTTATACTGCCTCAGCAGATGAAGCTGTTTCTTACGATTATATAAGGAGCAGTGACAACACTCTTCTCTATGAATTTTTGCCTATACTTGTAATGGGAGTTCTCCTTATTGCCGTATGGATATTCATTATGAAGAAAATGGGCGGCGGTCTTGGCGGAAAGGAAATGAATTTCGGTAAGGCTAAAATCAAAAATACAAACGATGAAAAGCGCAAGACTACATTTGATGATGTTGCGGGCGCTGACGAAGAAAAGGAAGAGCTTCAAGAAATCGTAGAGTTTTTGAAAGCTCCTGAAAAGTACAATAAACTCGGTGCAAGAATACCTAAGGGTGTACTTCTTGTAGGCCCTCCAGGTACAGGTAAAACCTTGCTTGCAAGAGCTGTTGCCGGTGAGGCAGGAGTTCCGTTCTTCTCAATTTCCGGTTCTGACTTCGTAGAAATGTTTGTCGGTGTTGGTGCGTCAAGAGTTCGTGACCTCTTTGAGCAGGCTAAAAAGAACTCACCTTGTATTATCTTTATTGATGAGATTGACGCCGTAGGTCGTCAGAGAGGTGCAGGCCTCGGTGGCGGTCACGATGAGCGTGAGCAAACTCTTAACCAGTTGCTTGTAGAAATGGACGGTTTTGGTGCAAACGAGGGCGTTATCCTTATTGCCGCTACTAACCGACCCGATGTTCTCGATCCGGCTCTTATGCGTCCGGGCAGATTTGACAGACAGGTAATTGTAAGCTATCCTGATATCAACGGCAGAGAGGCTATTCTTAAAGTACACGCTCGCAAAAAGCCGCTTGCTCCTGATGTTAAACTCAAGACCATCGCTAAAACAACAGCAGGATTTACAGGTGCAGACCTTGAAAACCTCCTTAACGAGGCAGCTTTGCTCGCCGCAAGGAAGAATAAAAAGGCTATCACTATGGATGAAATCGAAGAGGCTACAATCAAGGTTGTAGTTGGTGCAGAGAAAAAGACAAGAGTTATGAGCGACAAAGAGAAGAAACTTACCGCTTATCACGAGGCGGGTCACGCAATCTGTTTCCATGAGCTTGCTACTCAGGACCCTGTTCACGAAATTTCAATTATTCCGAGAGGTATGGCAGGCGGTTACACAATGCCGTTGCCGTCTGAAGATAAGTCTTACAACTCACGCACAGAAATGCTTGAAGACATCGTAGTAGATCTTGGCGGTAGAGTTGCGGAGGCAATCATTCTTGATGATATTTCAACCGGTGCGTCTAACGATATTGAAAAGGCTACAAAGACTGCCCGTGATATGGTTACAAAGTACGGTATGACTAAGGAGCTCGGTTGTATTTGCTACGGCAAAGACAACAGCGCCGTATTCCTTGGCAGAGATATGGGTCATACTCAGGATTACTCAGAGAAAACAGCCGCTAAGATTGACGAGCTTATTCTTGAGATTGTCAACAACGCTTACGACAGAGCAGAAACCATTTTGAAAGATAATATTGATAAGCTTCACGAGGTTGCGGCTTACCTTATTAAGCATGAAAAAATGGGCGGCGATGACTTTGAGGCTGTTATGAACGGCACATATGTTGAGCCTGTTGAGGCGGAAGAAACCGAGTCGGATGATGATAAAAGTTCAACCGCCGAAAATAGCGAAGATAACTAATAATTAATCTTATAGCCTCTCTTTTGAGAGGCTATATTTGCTAATATAGGGAAAAGGGGAAAGAGATGGAACACGACAAAATTATAGTCAGAGGAGCTAAAGAGCATAATCTGAAAAATGTCAATGTTGAAATTCCGAGAAATAAACTTGTTGTAATAACAGGTCTTTCGGGTTCGGGCAAAAGCTCACTCGCTTTTGACACCATTTACGCCGAGGGACAAAGACGATATGTTGAAAGCCTTTCTTCTTATGCAAGAATGTTTTTAGGACAGATGGATAAGCCAAATGTAGAGAGCATTGAGGGATTGTCACCTGCTATTTCCATTGACCAGAAAACCACATCAAAAAATCCTCGTTCAACCGTCGGCACCGTAACCGAAATTTACGATTACCTGCGTTTGCTTTACGCAAGAGTAGGTGTTCCGCATTGCCCTGTTTGCGGTCGAGAAATACGCCAGCAGACAGTTGATCAAATTGTAGACAAAATTATGTCCTATGACGAGGGTACTAAAATTCAGATTTTAGCCCCTGTTGTGCGTGGCAGAAAAGGCGAGCATGTAAAAATACTCGAAAGCGCAAGAAAATCGGGTTTTGCGAGAGTAAGAGCAGACGGAATAGTTTACGATTTGTCAGAAAAAATTCCGTTAGAGAAAAATAAGAAACATAATGTAGAAGTAATTGTTGACCGACTGGTAGTAAAGCCTGAAATTACTTCAAGACTTTCCGACAGTATAGAAACCGCCTCAAAGCTCTCAAACGGCATTATTCTTGTGAATATTGTCGGCGGAGAAGATGTAATGTTTTCTCAAAAGTATTCTTGCCCTGATCATGGTGTGAGCATTGAAGATTTAACGCCGAGAATGTTCTCATTTAATAATCCTTTCGGTGCTTGTCCAAAATGTACGGGACTTGGTGTTTTCCTCAAAATTGACGAAAACAAAATAATTCCCGATATGAGCAAAAGTGTTCGTCAAGGCGGCATAAAAGGAAGTGGCTGGGCAATGGAGGGCAGCTCTATTGCGGCTATGTATTTTGAGGCTCTCGCTGAAAAATACAATTTCTCGCTTGATGCACCGCTCAGCGAGCTTTCGCCTGAGGTTATTAATATATTGCTTTACGGTACAGGTGATGAAACCATAACAATACACCGCAAGTCGGTTTACGGCAGCGGAAGTTATGAGCATAAATTTGAGGGAATTATAAATAATCTTGAGCGCAGATATAAGGATACTTCGAGTAATTGGATAAAGGAAGAAATCCAAACATATATGTCGGAAATTCATTGCGATGAATGTCACGGCGACAGGCTTTCAAAAGAGAGCCTTGCGGTGACTGTCGGTGGAATAAACATTGCCGATTTCTGTAAAAAATCCGTTGTGTCCGCACTTGAGTTTCTCGATACAATTGAATTCACCGAAAAAGAAAAGATAATTTCCGCTGAAATTATAAAAGAAATCCGAGAGCGACTTAGCTTTTTACAGCGTGTAGGCTTAGGCTATCTCACACTCGCTCGCTCGGCAGGTACACTCAGCGGCGGTGAAAGTCAGCGTATAAGACTTGCCACTCAGATTGGCAGCAGTCTTATGGGCGTGCTTTATATTCTTGACGAGCCGAGCATAGGACTTCATCAGCGAGATAATGAAAAACTTTTGAGTACGCTTAAAAGACTTCGTGACCTTGGCAATACGGTTATAGTTGTTGAGCATGATGAAGATACTATGTACGCTGCCGACTGCATTGTTGATGTCGGCCCGGGCGCAGGTGTGCATGGCGGCGAGATTGTTTGCGTAGGCAATGTTGATGAAATAAAGGCTTGCGAAAAGTCGATTACAGGTCAGTATCTCAGCCATAAAAGAGTTATTCCCGTACCCGAAAAGCGCAGAGAAGGCAACGGAAAGTTTATTGAAATTCTCGGAGCTGCTGAAAACAACCTAAAAAATATCAATGTAAAAATTCCGCTCGGCAAACTTGTTTGCGTAACGGGTGTTTCGGGTTCGGGCAAAAGCTCGCTTATTAATGAGATTTTATACAAAACCCTCGCCCGTGACCTTAATAAAGCAAAAATAATTCCGGGTAAGAATAAAGGCATAAAAGGCATTGAAAATCTCGACAAGGTTATCGACATTAACCAAAGTCCGATTGGCAGAACTCCACGCTCAAACCCCGCAACATATACGGGCGTGTTCACCGATATAAGGGCGCTTTTTGCCACCACTCAAGACGCAAAAATGAAAGGCTTTTCGCAAAGCAGATTTTCGTTTAATGTAAAGGGCGGCAGATGTGAGGCTTGTCAGGGCGACGGCATTATTAAAATTGAAATGCATTTTCTTTCCGATGTCTATGTGCCTTGCGAGGTGTGCAAGGGTAAGCGCTACAACCGAGAAACCCTTGAGGTAAAGTATAAGGGCAAGTCGATTAATGATGTGCTTGAGATGACCGCCGAAGAGGGAATGGAGTTTTTTGCGAACATTCCGAAAATTTACCGAAAGCTCAAAACGCTTTGTGATGTAGGACTTGGATATATAAAAATCGGTCAGCCTGCAACCACACTTTCGGGTGGCGAGGCTCAGCGAGTAAAACTTGCTACCGAGCTGGCAAAGCGCCCCACAGGCAAGACTGTATATATTCTTGATGAGCCTACAACGGGACTTCATATCGCCGATGTGCATCGCCTTATTGATGTGCTGCAAAAACTTGTTGATACTGGCAATACTGTTGTGGTTATTGAGCATAATCTCGACCTTATCAAGACAGCCGACCATATTATTGACCTTGGACCCGAGGGCGGAGATATGGGCGGAACTGTAATTGCTGAGGGTACTCCCGAAGAAGTTGCTAAAAATGAAAAATCATTTACAGGTCAGTATTTAAAACCGTTTTTAAATATGAATTAAACAGCGTTGTGGGATAATTATGGTTAAAAAACTGTTAGATTAAATAATTTTAAAATTTAGGTCAAGCCTTTGAAAAGGTTGACCAAACTTTTATAATTGTTTTATGAATATTTCTATAAACCATAATTCACCCCAACTATTGAAAAAACTTAATAAAAATTACTAAACAAAACGCAGGCTGATACTTAGAAATCTAAGTTTTGCCTGCGTTTAATAAAAAATTCTTGACATTTATTTGTTAGTATGCTATTATATTCAAGCTGATTTCAACAAAATACAACATAATATATGGTCTTATTGGAAACGCACATCCTCCGGATGATAACGAACAACACATAGCTAATGTTATCATGGGAGGACTTTATTATGCCAAAAAACAAACTTGAAGATGCAGTATTCACCGCCATTATGGCGACCGTTATGGTGTACGGAATGATTGTTTATAATGTTGCGCTTAACACAGGCAAGGTTGACGGAACAACTTTTCTTGCGGCAACACATGAGCTTATTTTTATGGCTCCTATTGCTTTCATTCTCGAATTTTTTATTGTCGGTAAAATTGCCGCAAAGCTCGCTTTTACTGTAATGAAACCTACTGACAAGCCACAGTTTATTACATATGCTATTTCAATCTGCATTTGCTGCATTATGTGCCCTACAATGAGCCTTATTGCTACTTGCCTTTTCAAAACACCGTCATTCGGTACATGGGTACAGACCTGGGCGCTTAATTTCCCAATGGCTATCTGCTATCAAATGTTCTATTGTGGCCCGTTTGTTCGCCTTATTTTCAGATTGATTTTCCGCAGAGGTAAAAATAAAGAAAATGCTATGCAGCCACCTCACGAAGAGGCTTGATGTATGTAAGAAAATAATTCATTAAAAAAGATATACAGTGATTTTACGCTGTATATCTTTTTGTTTATATATTATCAAACAGGCTAAGCTGTTTATTTTGACTTTCATATTTGTTTTCATATTCGTGCAGATACGAAAATACCCTTTCTATTCCAAACATAATGCCCTCTTTTCGGCATACATTTTCTATCCGTTTCATAAGGAAATCATTGTTTTTGCTTGCAACATCATATGCGTTGCCATAGGTCTTTATATACCGTTCTTTCATTGCAGGAAAATATTTGTCAAGCTGACTGTAAAAATATTCCCTGTCGCCGTTGCGTAATGTAACGCCTATTTTAAAGCAAATAATACCTTTTACACCTGCTTTTATGCAATAATCAAGCAGTGCGTCAATGTTATCTTGGGTATCGTTTATAAATGGCAAAAACGGCGAGAGCCACACCACAGTCGGAATATTTGCATTGTGAAACTCGTTGAGAGTTCTTACTCTTTCGGCTGTTGACGAAACATTAGGCTCGATAATTTTACAGAGATTTTCATCGGCTGTTGTAAGCGTCATTTGCAGTACAGCTTTGCTTTTTCGGTTTATTTTCTCAAGAATATCAATATCACGCATAACGCTTGCCGATTTAGTATGAACAGTCGTACCAAAGCAGTGCTTTTCTATAATTTCAAGGCATTTTCTCGTAAGCATTAATTCCTTTTCAAGCGGAATATACGGGTCGCTCATAGCGCCTGTACCAATCATACACAGCCTTCTTTTAGATGCCAAAGCCTTTTCGAGAAGTTCGGGTGCATTTTCTTTTACTTCAATATCCTCAAATTTATGTTTCATCTGATAGCAGTCACTGCGTGAATCACAGTAAATACATCCGTGCTGACAACCTCTGTATATGTTGATACCGTTTGAGGCTGACAAAATGCCCTTAGCTTTAACTTTATGCATAAAAACACCTCAGCATTCTTTTACTTCAACAAACCACTTGTTTTCTTCAAGGAAAATATACCGTTCTTTTCCGAGAATCCTGCAAGTGTAACGAATACCGCAACCGCCTGCTTTAAGCGAAGATGCATATCGCACATCTGTTATGCGGTCGATTTTGTAGCGCCTGTTGTCATCCCAAAAAAGATAGTCGGGCACAAGACTGCCGTCACAGTCAAATGTTGCGGTAACTTTAATATATTTTTTAAGCATAGGTGCCTCCTGTAAACCTTAGTTCACAGATAACCGACAGGGTGAATTGTGTGTTCGTCTTTTGGATTAAAGGCAGACAGACCCCTGTCGGTCAAGAGTGATGCGGGACGAATAATATAATTGCCAAAGCGTTGCTTGAGCCTGTCCAAGGTTTTATCAAGCTTTTCTTCAGCAATTATTTTGCTTTCGTCCGAAAAAATGTCCATTTGTCTGGGAAGATTATCGTGTGCAAAATCTGTAACGGAAACGCCTATACTGCGCAGTGGCTTTTTGATGTCAAAATTTTCTTTAAACAACGCCATAGCTACCTTTGTGATTTCGCTTGTAAGTGCAGTATATGTGCCCATAGTGTGCTGTCTGCTGATGGTGGAGAGCTTGGTATCACGCATATATATGCATACGGTTTTGCCCACAAAGCCCTGTTCACGCATTCGCCTGCACACACTGTCACACAACACATAGGCAATAACCTTAATGTCCTCAAGATTTTTTAAATCACGAACAGCCGTAGTTGAATTTCCTATTGATTTCACCTCGGAATACTCGCCGATTTTTGCAACGGGGGATGAGTCATAGCCGTTTGCAAAGCCGTAGATTAAGTCGCCCCATTTGCCGAGGTGAGTCCTCAGCAGACCAATCGGAGCATTTGCAATGTCGCCTATTGTGTAAATCCCAATCTGCTCAAGTCTTTTTCGTGTAGCACCTCCCACATAGAGCAGGTCGCTTGCAGGAGAATTCCAAACAAGATTTTTATAATTATCTCTTGTAATGCAGGTAATGGCGTCAGGCTTTTTGTAGTCACTGCCAAACTTAGCGAAAATTTTATTAAAACTTACACCTATGCTTACAGTAATGCCGATTTCGTCCTTTACTCGCTCTGAAATCTCCTTTGCAACGGTGAGCGCATCACTTTTGTAATTTTGAGAAATATCAAGCCACGACTCGTCAAGTCCAAAAGGCTCTACCATATCGGTGTATTCTGCGTAAATTCTGCGTACCTTGTCGGAAAACTTTTTGTAAACATCAAGTCGTGCCGGAACAGTCAAAAGCTGAGGACATTTTTTCTTTGCCTGCCATATAGCCTCGCCTGTTTTTACACTGTATCTTTTTGCTATTTCGTTTTTCGCAAGGATAATGCCATGTCTGTTTTCTGCGTCACCGCTTACCGCAACAGGCAATTCTCTTATATTCGGATTCAAAAGACATTCCACGCTTGCGTAAAAGCAGTTGCAGTCGCTATGCAAAATAGCACGATCACTTTTATATCGGTCAGAATTTACTGCGTCACAAATTTTCATACTTACCATCTCGAACAAATGTTTTATTAAATTATAGAACAGATGTTCTTGGATGTCAAGCGGTCAGCTGATTTTTAAAAATTACATTTATGTAACTATTTTGTAATAATTATAGTCGATATAAGCAGAATATATTTTTACAGGAGAATTAACATATTTTAACATTTTGAAATATAATTATTAAACAACTCACAATTTTCCACATATGAACTAAAATTTTAAAAATCTATGTAATATCGACAATATAAATTACCATTGTTTGTTAGTATTCGCTAAATATTATAGTGTTGTAATTTAAACTTCAAAAAAATTTCAAATTTTTAAAAATATTTACAAAAAAGCCTTGTTTTTTTTCTAATAAAGTAATATAATAAGTCTACAATGTTTTTAAAGAATTTTAAAAAAGAAATATAAATTTTGGGGAGAGAGAAAAATGAGACTTCGTAAACAGGATTTGGGCGACAGAAACTTGATTGGACACAGGGTTGAAAGCGTTCGTAAGCAAAAGGGAATGAAACAAAAAGAACTCCTTGCTCAGCTTCAGGTAAGCGGAGTAGATATGAACGCATCGGGTCTTTCTAAGCTCGAGGGACAGATAAGATTTGTAACAGATGTTGAACTTGTTGCACTTGCAGACATTCTTGAGGTATCTGTTGATTATCTTCTCGGCAGAGATGAAAAGATCAAAAATTAATTTTGCTTGATTGTTTTTATTATATTATTTCCTACCGTTAAAACAGGTGACTTTACAAAAGTAAGGTCACCTGTTTGCTTTTATGATTTTTAATTTGGAGTTTTATTGCTAAAGTATACTGTTTACAATTCCGCTTATTTTCCTAATTCCTTCGTCTATTTTATCAATAGAAATACCTGAAAAGCTAAGGCTCAGCGCATTTATTTCAGCTTTTTCCGGCATTACGGCAACGCTGTTTTTGTCAAGTGCCTTGCACACCTTATCGTAATCGGAAACACCTTTCAGCTTTACAGAAATATAAAGCGAGGTTTCGTTGAATATTATCTGAGTGTCATTGCCAAAATATTTATATACACACTCGGTAATCAGCTTGCTTTTTTCAAGATAAACTCGTCTTGCCTTTCTTAAATGTGCGTCAAGTCTGCGGTTTTCAAGATATTTTGCAAGTGCGTTTTGTTCGGTTTTCGAGGCGGTTTGGTTTATATACGGACTGATTTGTCGGTACTTCTTAAGTAATTTGTCGGGCAGTACCATATAGCTTATTCTTACTGACGGCAAAAGAATTTTTGAGAAAGAGCCGAGATATACCGTATTTTCAATGTCGTAATTCTGCACGCATGGCATGGGGTGCGTACTGTATCTCAGTTCGCCGTTGTAGTCGTCCTCGATTATTATACAGTCATTTTCCTGCGCCCACTTAATAAGCTCAAGACGGCGGCTTACAGGCATACTCATACCGTTTTCGGCAATAAAATTCGGATTTATAAGCACCATATCGGGATTTAGTTTTTCAAGAGAAGATATTTTAATTCCCTTGCTGTCGCTATCAAAATATTTTATATCAAGCCCGAGAGTTTTAAAAATAAATTCAGCCTGTATATAGCTTGACTTTGCCATTGCAACGGTTTTATCTGTGCCTACAAGCGAACAGAGCAAATACAGCAAAAGCTGTGTGCCTGCACCCACAACAATGTTTTCGGCGCTTGTGTTTACACTTCGCACACCGAGGCTGTATTTTTGCAAAGCATTTCTAAGTACGGTTTCGCCCTGCGGTTCACCGTAAGACATAAGCATATAGCCTGTGTTTATCACTTCTTTAACATACTTTTTCCATTCGTCAATATTAATGATTTTATCGTCAATACTTTTACCGCTGAAATCGTAATCGTATCGTTTGATTTGCGCAACAGACGAACTATGGCTGTTTTCGCTTTTTTTCGGAGCGTTCTCAAATTGCGCCTCAACATAGTATCCGCTCTGCGGCTTGTTTTTTATGTATCCCTCAACACAAAGCTGCTCATAGGCGGCAGATACGGTGGTTTTTGACACCTCAAGTCCGCTCGAAAGCTGACGAACCGAAGGCAGTTTAGTGTTTTTTACAAGACTACCGTTTTCAACAGAGCGCCTTATAGACGCATAAATTTGCATATAAAGCGGTGTAGAGGAATTTTTATCAATAATTATGAAATCATAGAGCATTTTATCACCCTTAGATATTTTAGCATTTAACTTATTTTTTAGCAATACGCAAAGTAAAAAACGGGAGTAAGACAAATCCTACTCCCGTATAAATTTAATTGTATGTGACAGAGCATTAGAGCGACGCACCGAAATCGCTTACTAAAATCTGACCTGTAAGTGCCTTTGAATTATCGGATGCGAAAAATTCTATAATATTTGCAACATCTTCTGCCATACAAGGCTTTATCTTTAAGTCAGCGTGTTTGCTCATTGCACCAAACATTTTCATATCAAGATTTTCAGGCTTCATATTCATAGTCATAGGTGTAACTATTGTACCCGGACAAATTGCATTACAGCGAATGTATTTGTCGGCAAGAAGTAAAGCGGTATGCTTTGTAATACCGATGACTGCGGATTTGGTAGAAACATAAGCAGCGCCGCCACCGCCGTTTACTCCCGCAACAGAAGCAACATTTACGATAGACGAACCCTCTTGCATATATTCAAGAGCCGCACGAATACACTGCATTGTACCGACCTGATTAATTGAAATCAATTTTTGAATTTCAACATCGTCAAACTTATCGATAGGAGCAAGACCGGTGTCGAGAACACCCGCATTGTTTACCAAAATATCAATACTGCCGAATTTATCTACAGTTGATTTCATAAGATTTTTGCAATCTTCATCTTTTGAAATGTCGGTCAAAACGGTAAGCACATTACCGCCTTCTGCTTTGATTTTAGATGCAACCTCATCAAGAGCCGCCTGACGGCGTGCACTGATTACAACATTTGCTCCGCTTTTTGCAAAGAGCATAGCCGTTGCGGCACCTACTCCTGAATTACCGCCTGTAATTACAGCGGTTTTTCCTTTTAAATTATACATAAATCCTCCTTTTGCGTACTGTATCTGTAAAAATAATTGTATCATATGTACTTGTTTAAATCAAGTATTTAAAGTCGAAAAGCATTTGTGAAAATTTATATTGCAATATGCTGTTTACGGTTGAATTTTCTGTTATAACAAGGTATAATTAAATATGTATGTAATTCTTACTTTATAAAAGGGGATAATATTATGAACAGCTTAGCAGATAAATTTTTTGAAAGAATAAAGGGTAAAAAAGTCGGCTTTATCGGCATTGGTACAAGCAACCTGCCGTTGATAAAGTTGTTTTCGGATAAAGGCGCAGTAGTTACTGCATATGATAAAAAGGATTTTGAGTCACTCGGCGAAAATGCTGTAAAAGCAAAAGAATACGGCGCTGAGCTTGTTTTGGGTGAGGATTACCTTTCAAAACTTGACGGCGACATTATTTTCCGCAGTCCGGGCACACCGTTTTACAGACCTGAGCTTGTTGCATTGAGAGAAAGGGGCGTTGTACTCACCTCAGAAATGGAAGTATTCTTTGACCTTTGCCCATGCAAGATTATTGCCGTTACAGGTTCTGACGGCAAAACTACAACCACAACAATTATCTCTGAGCTTTTGAAAGCAAGCGGTGTTAATGTGCGCCTCGGCGGCAACATTGGCAAGCCGTTGCTCCCTGAGATTGAAAGCATTAAAGAGGACGATGTGGCAGTTGTGGAGCTTTCGAGCTTTCAGCTTATTTCAATGAGAAAGAGTCCTGATGTTGCAGTGGTTACAAACCTTGCGCCGAACCACCTCGACATACATAAGGATATGCAGGAGTATGTGGATTCAAAGAAAAACATCGTACTTCACCAGAATGCTTTTTCAAAGGCAGTGCTTAACCTTGACAATGAAATTGCAAATTCTTTCTCTGACAGCGTAAGGGGACAGCTTGCAAAGTTCAGTGTAAAGCAGAGCATTGAAAACGGCGCATTTCTTGACGGTACAACCGTATGTTACAGCGACTACGGCAAGGTTACAAAGATTATGGATATTAAGGACATAAAAATTCCGGGTATGCATAATGTTGAAAACTACCTTGCGGCAATTTCAGCCGTATGGGGTATGGTTGATGTTGAAACTATCAAGGCTGTTGCCAAAACATTTGGCGGTGTAGAGCACAGAGCTGAATTTGTAAGAGAGTACAACGGCGTAAAATACTACAACGATTCTATTGCGTCAAGCCCTACAAGAACAGCACTCGGCACACTTTCGCTTTATGACGAAAAAATCATTATCATTGCTGGCGGTTACGATAAGCACATTCCTTATGAGCCGCTCGGCCCTGTAATTAACAACAAGGTTAAGGTGCTTATTCTCCTCGGCGACACCGCCCCTAAGATTGAAAAGGCAGTTGTTGAGGCTGATAATTACAACGAAGATGAAATCACTATTATAAATGTTACAAATATGGAAGAGGCAGTAGAGGCTGCCGCAAGCCATGCTGAGAAAGGCGATATTGTTTCGCTTTCTCCTGCAAGCGCAAGCTTTGGCTTATACAAGAATTTTGAGGAAAGAGGAAATCATTTCAAGGCTATTGTAAACGCTTTGAAATAATGTGACTATGAAACAGCTTTTATTTGATTTATGCAGTGTGGGCGGAGTTTCGGGCAGTGAAGAACCAATAGCAAAGTTCTGCGCCGAGAAACTTTCAGCCTTTGCAGATACTGTAATAGATAAAAACGGAAATGTAATTGCCACACTTGGCAACACAAATGCAGACAAAACCATTCTCCTTGACGCACATCTTGACAGAATAGGTTTTATTGTAACCTCTATCAATGAAAAAGGCTTTGTAAAGGTTGCGTCATGCGGCGGAATAGATGTAAGAGTTTTATCTGACGCTGTTCTCGTATCCTGCTCGGACGAGCCGATTAAGGGCGTAGTATGTTGTATGCCTCCGCACCTTTCAGACGGTGGTGAGGACAAGGCTGCACCGATTGATAAGGTGTGGATTGACTTTGGTCTTCCTTATGAAAAGGTAGTCGAAAAAATTAAAATCGGTGATGTTCTCACATTTTACGGAGAGCCAAGGGAACTTATGAACAACAAAATCACCGCTCCTGCGCTTGATGACAGGTGCGGCATTGCGGCGCTTATTAAATGTGCAGAGCTTATCAGTAAAAAGGAGCTTTCATACAAGGTAGTTATCCTTTTGAGCGTTCAGGAGGAAACCTACGGAACAGGAGCAAAGACAGGCGCTTATCAAATTGATGCAGACGAGGCGATTGCCGTTGATGTCAGCTTTGCATCTCAGCCTGATATAAGCGGTCAGTATGCAGGCATTGAGCTTGCAAAAGGCCCGATGATTTGCATTTCCCCGATTTTAAGCAGAGTTATGAGCGACAAACTCATTTCTATTGCCAAAGGAAAAAATATTCCTTTCCAATATGAGCCGATTTCAGGCACAACAGGCACAAATGCAGACCATATTTCTGTTGCAAAGAGCGGTGTTGCATCTGCCGTTGTTTCAATTCCGCAGAGATATATGCACACTCCGATTGAAGTGATTGATATTACCGATGTAGAAAATACGGCAGCTTTAATTGCTGAGTATATTATCAGCGGAGGTGCTTTTAATGACTGATTTTAAATTACTTGAAAAATTATGCACGGCAAACGGTATTTCCGGTGACGAGGGCAGTGTAAGAAAAATTATTATAAACGAAATTGCGGATTTTGCAGATGATATTAAAACCGACAATCTCGGCAATATCATTGTTTTCAAAAAGGGCAAAAATCGTGCAAAAGCTAAGCTAATGCTTTCGGCGCATATGGACGAAGTAGGATTTATGGTAACAGACATTACCTCTGACGGCTATCTTAAATTTGATGAGGTAGGCGGTCTTGACAGACGAGTGGTGCTTGGCAAAACCGTAACTGTCGGCAAAAATAATGTGAACGGTGTAATCGGTGTAAAACCTGTTCATTTAAGCAGCGGCGATGAAAGAACAGCTGTTCCGAAGCTTTCCGAAATGTATATTGACATTGGCGCTGAAAGCAAGGAGGATGCACTCAGCGTTGTCAGCTATGGCGACAGTGTTAATTTTAATTCTATATATGAAAATAACGGCTACACCATAAAATCAAAGGCTATTGATGACCGCTTTGGCTGTCTTGCACTTATTGAGCTTATTAAAAGCGAGCTTGAGTACGATATGTACTTCGTTTTTGCAGTGCAGGAAGAGGTCGGTCTGCGTGGCGCAAAGGTTGCGGCTTACAGTGTAGATCCCGACTTTGCCATTGTAGTAGAAACTACAACTGCGGCTGACATTGCCGGTGTGGAAGAAACCCGACAGGTGTGCAATCTCGGGGACGGTGCGGTAATTTCTGTAATGGACAGACGCACCATTTATGATAAGAAAATGGCACAAATGGCATTTGAGTGTGCCGAAAAAGCAGGAGCTAAGGCTCAGTACAAGAGAGCCGTTGCAGGCGGCAATGATTCGGGTGTTATTCATCAAAGCCGAGGCGGAGTAAAAACTCTTGCAATCTCACTTCCTTGCAGATATTTGCATAGCAGTGTTACCATTGCAAATACAAGCGACTGCGACGATATTTTAAAAATCACTTATATGCTTGCAAACAAAATTGCAGGCGGAGAATATTGACGAAAGGATTATGGAAAATGATATTGACTGCCGATAATTACGAAGAACTTATCAGCACAATAGAAAGTCTTGATGCGCTTGATCCTTTTGCCTGCCGCATAATTTCGCTTTGCACAAGCTATCAGCCTGTACTTCCGTTTGTTGATTATTGGACTGTATTTGATGACAAAACCAAAAATCCGACAGGCGCAATAGCACGAAACGGAACTGATTTTATTTTATTCTTAACCGATAAGTCGGACATAAACGAGGTTTCATCATTTATGCGTGTTGCAGGCGCAGCCTCGGTGATTTGCAGTAATAAATACAATCTCGATTTATTCGGATACGAAAAATCGCACGGCCCTATTCTTGTGCGCACTGAAGAGATTAGCGAGAATGACAGCCTTATAATTGATACTCCTAAGATAAAAGAGGCGTATGAACTTATCGCAAAGGCGGCGGATAAATATTTTACACCGCCAAAGTTTGAGGACTTTTATGTGGATATAAACCATAAACTGCGCCATGGCACAATGCGTTTGCTCGGCTTATATGACGAAAACAACCTTGCGACTGTTGCAATGACTGTTGCCGAAAGCAAGCAGGGCGCTGTAATCGGTGCGGTTGCGTGTTTACCGAAATTCCGCAACAAAGGATACGGCACATACATAGTAAATCACCTTACAAACATTCTTGTAAAAGAGGGCAAGCGTGTGTTTGTGCATAGGGCAGAGCAGGCAAACAAGGCATTTTACGATTATTTAAAATTCAAATGCTTTGACAGCTGGAGTGAATACCATTTTAAAGGATGATAAATTTTGAGTTTTTTTGATATAGACAACAGAATACTTGAAGCCTCACAAAAGGCTATGGAACTTTGCAAAAGCAAACTTAACGAAATAAACGATATTCAGGAATACAATCAGCAAAAGATGATAAAAGCCTTTCAGGAGGCAGGGGTAAGAGAAAGCCACTTTTCAGGTTCAACAGGCTACGGCTATGACGATTACGGCAGAGATGCTCTCGACCGTGTATATGCGTATGCTTTTGATGCAGAGGATGCACTTGTAAGACATAACTTTGCAAGCGGCACTCATACACTGACTGTTGCACTTTTCGGCATTTTAAGACCAAACGATACTATGCTTTCCGTAACAGGTATGCCATACGATACAATCCGCTCGGCTATCGGACTTGAGGGTAATTATTCGGGTTCGCTCAAGGACTTTGGCATTAACTTTGAAATGGTTGACTTAAAGGCAGACGGCACTGTTGATTACGAGGCAGTTGAGCAAAAAATCAGAGAAATAAAGCCAAAAATGGTTTATATTCAGCGCTCAAGAGGATACAGCGTCAGACCGTCGCTTACATATCGTGAAATTAAAAAGCTGTGCGATATTTCAAAGAAAGCGTCGCCAAAGTCAATTATAATGCTCGACAACTGCTACGGCGAATTTGTAGAAAAGGTTACTCCGATGTCTGTCGGCGTTGACATTATGGCAGGCTCACTTATAAAAAATGCAGGCGGCGGCATTGCTCCAACAGGCGGTTACATTGCAGGTAAAAGAGAGCTTGTGGAAATGTGCGCATATCGTCTTACCACTCCGGGTACAGGCAAAGAAATCGGCGCTACACTCGGCAACAATCGTGAGCTTTTTATGGGCGCTTATCATGCGCCGTTTGTATCATGCGAGGCATTAAAAACGGCGGTATTCGCATCTGCACTTTTTGAAATTCTCGGTTACGATACAACCCCGAAATATTCTGAAAACAGGGGAGATATTATTCAGCTTATTATGCTTGGCAATGAAGAAAAGCTATGCAACTTTTGTGAGGGAATCCAAAGCGGTTCGGCTGTTGACAGCTTTGTAAAACCCGAACCGTCAGATATGCCGGGCTACGAAAGCAAGGTAATTATGGCGGCGGGAGCATTTACCCTCGGCTCGTCAATCGAACTTTCGGCCGATGCGCCTTTAAGAGAACCGTATGCCGTATGGATGCAGGGCGGACTTAATTTCTGCTCCGGTAAACTCGGCGTAATGCTTGCGGCGGACAAGATATTAAAGAAAAGCGAAGAAAACTAACTAACACACTGTCTGTATTCACACGAATATGGGCAGTTTTTCTTTTAAATAACACATAAATTAAGCATTTGCATAATATACCATTGTAGAGAATAATTATTGTGCGGGTGTTAAAAATGAAAAAAACAGAGCTAAAAGCCTTTGGCATAATCGGCGGAGATAAGCGACAACTTTTTCTTGCAAAGTCAATATCAGACAGCTGTTTTGATGTTACGCTTGGCGGATTTGACAAGCTCACAAGCCTTGGCGCTATTGAAATAGCAGATATAAAAACAGCGGTTTCAAAATCAGACGCTATAATTTTTCCGTTGCCATCAATTTGCGCTGACGGCACATTAAATACACCTTTTTCGGATAAAAAAACAAGGCTTAGCGATGATTTGATTGCACTTTTAAAAGATAAGCCTATGTTTGTTGCTATGAAAAATAAATTTTTAAAGGAATATCCTGTTCTTTCAAACTGCCAAATATACGACTATTCGGCAAAGGAAGAGTTTGCGGTTGCCAATGCTTTGCTAACGGCAGAGGGCGCTGTAAATATTGCAATGAATGAGTACGAGGGCACAATTTTTGGCAGCAAATGCCTTGTGTGCGGTTTTGGCAGAATAGGAAAAATGCTTGCAAAAATGCTTAAATCGCTCAACGCAGATGTAACGGTCAGCGCAAGAAATGAAGTAGACTTTGCGTATATAGACGCACTCGGCTGTAAGCATATAAACACAAATTCGCTTAAAAGCGTAAAAGGTTATGACCTTGTTTTTAACACAATTCCCGTAATGATTTTTGACGGCAACCTGCTTATGAATACCGACAGAAACACGATTATTATTGACCTTGCCTCACTTCCCGGAGGAGTGGATTTTGAGGCGGCTAAAAGGTATAAAACAGATGCTGTTCGTGCCCTGTCGCTCCCCGGCAGAACCGCACCAAAGGCGGCGGGAGAAATTATCAGAAAAACGATTTTTAACATAATCAAGGAGGTTTACAGGTGACAAAAGCAACCATTGGCTATGCAATGTGCGGTTCCTTTTGCACCTTTTCACAAGCCTTTGAACAAATGCAGAAACTTGTTGATTCGGGCTGCAAGGTAATTCCTATAATGTCGGGCAATGCCTACTCAACAGATTCTCGGTTTGGCAAGGCAGAGGAAATGGTTAAAACTTGCGAGAATATAACAGGAGAAAAGGTACTTCACACCTCGGTGCAGACAGAGCCGATTGGGCCTAAAAAAATGTGCGATTTACTTATTATAGCGCCTTGTACCGGAAACACCCTTGCAAAGCTGTCGCTCGGCATTACCGACACCTCGGTAACAATGGCGGCAAAATCGCACCTGCGTATTCTGCGGCCTGTGCTTTTGTGTGTAGCTACAAATGACGCCCTCGGCGCATCGGCTCAGAACATCGGCAGACTTATGAACACAAAGAACATCTATTTTGTCCCAATGCGGCAGGATAACTGCATAAAAAAACCAAACTCACTCGTGGCTGATTTTTCAAAAATACAAGATTGTGCCGAGCTTGCATTGCAAGGCAAACAATATCAGCCGGTATTTATATGATATAAAACAACCGTTTCAATTTCTGAATAAGTCAGTCAAAAACGGAAAATATACAAAACGACCCTTTACGGTATAATGCAATCAAAATTACCGTAAAGGGGATTTTTATGGCAAAAAGTGTTTTTTATAAATAATTGTCACGGATGCCGACATATTCTAAAGACAGAAAAAAAGAGAATGACTTATGAAAAAGAAAATTTTTGATAATATTATAAAACATATTGACAAATACCGCAAAATGCAGTAAAATTTAGATAAAAATAACAGCAAATCTTTCAAAATTTTTGCTGTTATTTAGAAATATTATCTTTTTTATCGGTCAAGCCGAGTATATAGTCGGTGCTTGTCTTAAAATGTTTTGCAAGGGCGATTAGTATAGATGTAGGTATATCACGCTGACCAAGTTCATAATTGCTATATACCTGTTGAGAACAGTGCAGTATAGCACTCATTTGCTTTTGGGTCAAATCAGCATCTTCACGCAATTCCCGTATGCGTCTATACATAATTGTATCACCTCTGTTTTAGTATAGCATACCGCACATTGTTGTATTAATAATTACTGCAAAATGCAGTAATTATTCAGGCTTTAACAAAAAATATTTTTTACCAAAGGAGAGATTGTAATGAAAAAGGCATTGATCAGAGTGCTTTGTGCAACAGTTTCAGCTGTAGCAATAATTAATTATTGCGGTGTATCACAATTTAGTGCACTTTCATCATCGCAAACAATACAAAAAGAGATTGCTAATGAAGATGATTTTCAATTAACTCTTTATCAAAATCCCGATAGTGAAATGCAAGCAATTATTTATGGATATAACGGTAATTGCGAAAATTTGAGAATTCCCGATAAACTTCAAGGCGGTACAGTTGTTGCTATAGGTAGTAAAGCGTTTGATAATTGTTCAAATTTAAAAACAGTAAAATTGCCATCAACCATTAAAAGTATCGGTGATAATTCTTTTAGTAATTGCACTAATTTAAAAAGTATTATATTATCAAATTCTCTTGAGAGTATAGGTGACAGTGCTTTTGCAAATTGTGAAAATTTATCTGAAATAAATATTCCGAATAGCGTTACCAAAATTGATAGCTGGGCATTTTTTAATTGTAAGAAACTGGATTCCATAATTATTCCGGACAGTGTTACATACTTAGGAAGTAATACTTTTGCCGAGTGTACGAATTTAAAAAGTGTAGTAATTTCTAATAATCTCACAATCATAGAAAATCAAATGTTCTATGATTGTACAAGTTTAAAAAGTGTTATTATTCCGCAAAAAATAAAAGAAATTTGTAATAATTCTTTTTATAATTGTTCAGCTTTAAGCACGGTTACTGTTTCTGATAATATAGAAAATATTTCTAATAATGCATTTGAAAATTGCAATATAGAAGAGATTATTGTTTCACAAAATTCTGAATCAGTAAACCAAACAATGATATTTTCTAAAGATATAAAAAAAGTAACAATTCCGTACGGTGTAAAATATATAGATGACAGCACTTTTAGCGGTTGTGATAAATTAAATACTATTACTATTCCTGAAAGTGTTACATCTATTGGTTTTGATGCATTTGCATGGTGCGAAAATTTAACGGATATTACAATTCCAAACAGTGTAACTGACATTGGTTCAAATGCATTTTATAATACAGGTATTACAAATATTGAAATACCTGACAGTGTAACTGAATTAGAAGGTGGAGTTTTTGGCAATTGTAAAAAATTAAAAACTGTAAAACTCCCGAAAACATTAACACAAATTCCAAATTGTATGTTTGCACAATGCTACGAATTAGAAAATGTAAATATTCCGAATACGGTAACTAAGATTGATACACAGGCATTTCAGGACTGTGAAAAATTAAGTAAAGTAAATCTTCCGTCATCACTTAAAGAGATTGGAATATATGCATTTAACGGATGCACAAGTCTTACAAATATTAATATTCCGGATAATTTAGAAATTGTAGGCGCAATGTCTTTTTGCGATTGTAGTTTAACACAAATTACTTTGCCAAAAAGCGTAACTGAAATTAATGAATACGCATTGGGTTATAATGACTTATATCCTAATAGTATGTACTTTGAGGCATCTAAAATTGCTGATTTTAAAATTTACGGCTACAAAAATACAGCTGCAGAAAAATATGCACAAGATAATGAATTTGAATTTATTGCATTGGATGATGAAGTCGTTACAGGAGACTCAAACCAAGACGGTATAGTAAATGTAAACGATGTTACATATTTGCAAAGACATCTTGCCGGCAGCTTAAATACAGACGGTTCGGCTCTTATTGACGAAACAAGCAAAGCATTATTTGACTGCTTGGATTTGAATAAGGACGGCAAGCTCACCGTTGCAGATGTTACTGCTTTACAAATTTATATTTCAGAAAATAACTGATAGGAGAGATTACAATGAAAAATACAAAAAGAATAACAGCAATAATATTATCAGCATTAATGACCGTAAGTGCATTTTCGGCTTTATCCGTAAGTGCGGCTACTGTTGACAGCAATACTTCTGTTGTTTTGTCAGATGATAATTTAGTAAGTGGAGATTTTAAATACTCTGTTCTTGATGACGGTACAGTTGAAATTGCTGGGTATGTAGGTAGTGATACTGATATAACCATTCCTGATACGATAGATGGCAGAGATGTCGCAAGTATAGGTGATGAATCATTTTCAGATATGTATATCTTTGACCGTGATGTTATAATAACCGTTAATCTTCCCACTACACTAAAAAATATTGGTGAAATGGCATTTTGGGGTGATAATATAAAGGAAATAACTATTCCTAATGGCGTTGAAACAATCGGCGACGGTGCTTTTGGCGGTACAGCTTTAGAAAAACTGTTTATACCGGAGAGCGTTAAGTACTGCGACCATTTATTCGATTTTAATAGACTAAAAGAAATTACTGTTGACGAAAACAATAAAAATTATTACAGCAAAGATGGATGCTTATTTAGAAAATCAGATAATGTTCTCTTATTTTATCCTAATGGTAATGAACGAACCGAATACACAATTCCTGACGGAACAACAGGGATATATGATTATGCTTTCTTTAGAGGAACGGCAAAATTAAAGACATTGACTATACCGGGAAGTGTTAAAACCTTAAAAAAGTGGACAGCTGCTCACAGTAATCTTGATAAAGTTATTTTAAATGAAGGTGTGGAGAGTATTTTGAAATATGCCTTTGTAAATTGTAATTTTAAGGAAATATATATTCCTAAAAGCGTAACCACTATTGAAGAATTAGCTTTTGGATATGATAATATGGACAGCTTGAGTCCTCAAAAAATTGAAGGCTTTAAAATTTACGGCTACAAAAATACAGCCGCAGAAAAATATGCACAAGATAATGAATTTGAATTTATTGCATTGGATGATGAAGTCGTTACAGGAGACGCAAACCAAGACGGTATTATAAATGTAAACGATGTTACATACTTGCAAATGCACATTGCAGGCAAAAAAACCACCGACGGTTCGGCTTTTATTGACGAAACAAACAAGCTGTTGTTTGACTGCGTTGATATGAACAAGGACGGCAAACTCTCCGTTGCCGATGTAACAGCATTGCAGATTCAAATATCACAGAATAATTAAATAACAACCAACCCTTTCTTGATAAAGCGGCAGGCACAGGCTTGCCGCCTTTGCTTTGCGAGAAATAAAAATATTTCATAAATTTCCAAATACTTGGCAATGGGGTATTGATACTATCGCTTTTTTGTGATAAAATGGTAATCAACATAGATTATTGCGATTATTTTTATAAAAAGGAAATATTTTATGAAACTTTGTACTAAATGCAAGCATTTACATAATGACGAAGATACTGTTTGCAGTAACTGCAATGCGCCTCTTGAAAGTATTACAGACGAAAACACTCCCGTTTATCTGCTCTCTGCCGAGGGTTTTGAAATTGAGCGAGTGAAAACCGCATTGGAGGATAACTCAATTCCTTGCGACAGCGTTATTAAGGACAAACAGCTTAAAAAGCAGGAGCTTTTAAATAAAAATTCTGCCGAAAGTGATATTTTGGTTCCGTATGCCGCTTACGAAAAAGCTTACGATATATGTATAGGAATCGGCGCTATCAAAGAGGGAAATACTCAAATTCTCGATGATGAGGCAGAGGAAAATAACAGCGAACCTACATTGGACGAGAAATTTGAAAAAATGAGCGGAGTTAAGCGCACAACAGTACGAGTGCTTTCTGCCATAGCATTTCTTGCTCTTGTAGCACTTGCTGTGTATGGTACAGACGCTATAACAGGCTTTATAAAAGGTCTGTTCAGTTAAACAAATTTTTGTGAATTAAATTTTGGAGGATAGAAAATGAATATTGAAACAAAATGTGTTCAGGCAGGCTGGCAGCCAAAGAAAGGCGAGCCGAGAGAATTGCCGATTTACCAGAGCACTACTTTTAAGTACGACACAAGCGAAGAAATGGGTAAGCTCTTTGACCTTGAGGCAGAGGGATATTTTTACACAAGACTTCAAAACCCTACCAATGACAGCGTAGCGGCAAAAATTTGCGCTATGGAGGGCGGCGTGGCTGCAATGCTTACTTCAAGCGGTCAGGCGGCTAACTTCTTTGCTGTATTCAACATTTGCGAGGCTGGCGACCACCTTATTGCATCATCTTCAATTTACGGTGGTACATATAACCTCTTTGGTACTACTTTAAAGAAGATGGGCATTGAATGCACATTTGTAGATCAGGATCTTCCCGAAGAAGAGCTTGCTAAACTGTTTAAGCCAAATACTAAGGCTGTATTCGGCGAAACAATTACAAATCCGACAGTTTCTGTATTCGACATTGAAAAGTTTGCAAGACTTGCACATTCTCATGGTGTGCCGCTTATCGTTGACAACACTTTTGCTACTCCCGTAAACTGCCGTCCGTTTGAGTTCGGTGCAGATATTGTTACTCACTCAACGACTAAGTATATGGACGGACACGCAACAGCAGTCGGCGGCTGTATTGTTGACAGCGGTAATTTTGACTGGCTTGCTCATGCTGACAAATATCCGGGACTTACAACTCCCGACGATTCATACCACGGTATTGTTTATGCCGAGCGTTTCGGTAAGGCGGCTTACATCACAAAGGCTACTTCACAGCTTATGCGTGACCTCGGCTCTATTCAGTCACCGCAGCACGCTTATTACCTCAATATCGGTCTTGAGTCGCTTCACCTTAGAATGAAAAAGCATTGCGAGAACGCACTTGCCGTTGCAAAATATCTTAAAAACAACGAAAATGTAGCGTGGGTTTCCTATCCTGACCTTGAAGACGACAAGTACCACGAGCTTGCTAAAAAGTATCTTCCGAACGGCTCATGCGGCGTACTTGCTTTCGGTATCAAGGGCGGCAGAGAAGAATCAATAAAGTTTATGGATTCGCTTAAGTTTATCACAATCGTTACTCATGTTGCCGACGCAAGGTCATGTATTCTTCACCCCGCAAGCCACACACACCGTCAGATGACAGACGAACAGCTTATTGAGGCAGGAGTAGCTCCTGACCTTATCCGCCTTTCTGTCGGCATAGAAAATGCTGATGATATTATTGCCGACCTTGCACAGGCATTTGAAAATATTTAATTAAAAAATACATCGGGAGTTGATTTTATGTCAGCTTATGTTTCTGCTGTAATAGTTGCGGCGGGCGGCTCTGTAAGAATGGGAATTGCAGACAGCAAGCAATTTATTCCGTTGCTTGACAAGCCGGCTATTCAATATACTTTAAAGGCATTTCAAAAATGCTATTTAATAAAAGAAATTATTGTTGTTTGTCGTGAACAGGATGTTGACCGTATAAATGCGCTCATAAATGAAAACGGCTTTTCTAAGGTCAGCAATGTTGTTCTCGGCGGTTCTTCTCGCTCCGCAAGTGTGCGCAACGGAATTAAGGCGGCAAATGAAAAGGCAAAATATTTTGCCATTCATGACGGCGCTCGTCCGTTAATTACCGTTGATGAGATAGAAAGAGTGGTTGAGGCGGCTTTTGAAACAGGTGCGGCAACTCTCGGAACATCTGTTACCGATACAATCAAAATTGTTGACGGTTTTAATAAGATTGAAAGCACACCGCTCCGTTCTCAGCTCAGAGCAGTGCAGACGCCGCAGGTTTTTGAAAGAGATTTGTATATGTTTGCACTTGAAAACGCAGGAGAAAACAGCCTTGCTTACACAGATGACTGCGCCCTTATAGAAAATATGGGCGGCGAAGTTCTTGTGGTAAAGGGCAGCGAGGAAAATATAAAGCTCACAACTCCTGTTGATGTAATTCTTGCGGAAAGCATACTCAAGAACCGTATTGAAAACGGTAATTTTTGAGTGAAAGGATAATATATGAGAATTGGTCATGGTTACGATGTTCATAAATTTGCAGAGAACAGAAAGCTGATACTCGGCGGAGTAGAAATTCCGTATGAGCTTGGCTTGCTTGGTCACTCAGACGCCGATGTGCTTGTTCATGCAATTATGGACTCGTTGCTCGGTGCTGCGGCTCTCGGCGATATTGGCAAGCATTTTCCCGATACCGATGAAAGGTATAGGGGGGCAGACAGCATTGCTCTGCTCAGAGAGGTTTGCAGAATACTCACCGGAAACGGCTATAAAATCGGCAATATCGACTCAACCGTTATTGCGCAGAAGCCTAAACTTAAAGACTATATAACACAAATGAGGGAGAATATTGCAAAAGCCTGCGGTATTGATGTTTCACTTGTGAGTGTTAAGGCGACTACCGAGGAAAATCTCGGCTTTACAGGCAGACTTGAGGGTATTTCCGCTCATGCGGTCTGCATAATTTACAATGAATTAAATTAGGGTATTAAGCATACATATTTATCTATGAATGTTTTTATCATACACAAAGAATAATGGAGGCACAAAAAATGAAAAATTGTCCAAGATGTAACGCACAGATGGAAGATAACGCAGTGTTCTGCCAGAATTGCGGTTTCTCAACAGCTCAGCAGCCTGAGCCACAGCCACAGCCACAACAGCAGCAGTACAATCAGTATGCAGCAGCTCCAATGCCTGCTGTAAATCCTTACGATCACACAGCAGAGTTTTCAGCTGAAGATGTTTCAGAGAACAAACTCCTTGCAGCTGTAATTTATGTTTCAAGCATTCTCGGTATTATTGTTGCACTTATTGCACAGAGCTCAAGAAAGTCTAAGTATCTTGATTTCCATATCAAGCAGGGACTTAAATCATTTGTTGTAATGTTTTTCCTCGGCGTAATCGGAGCCGTTTTATCATGGACTTGTATTTTTGCGATTGCGGCAGCTGTTTGTGAGGTTATCGTTCTTGTTTGCAATTATATCTGTCTTTTCAAGTCACTTGCCAACAAGTCAATCGAAATTCCGATTATTCGCAGCCTCGGTTTTCTTAAATGATTTAACTTAAATCATACAAGCCACACCTCGTTCATATTATTGAACGAGGTGTTTTTATGATAAAAAAATTATCGTTGGCTTTGATTATTGCAATAATTTTTACGGCGGTACCTGTATTTTCGGTTGATGTCAATGCTGTAACGGAAGAAACAGTCACCGCTCCGTCTGCCATACTTATGGAATCTTCATCGGGAAAAGTGTTGTTTGAAAAAAATCCGCACGAACAGCGTCCTTGCGCATCTATCACAAAGGTTATGACCATGCTGCTTGTGTGCGAAGCAATCGACAGCGGAAAGCTGAGTCTTGACGATACAATTACAGCGTCTGCTCACGCAGCCTCTATGGGTGGCAGCGACATATGGCTTGAAGAGGGCGAAACCATGAGCGCAAACGATATGATAAAAGCCACAGTGGTTGCCTCTGCAAATGATGCCGCCGTTGCGCTTGCCGAGCACTTGTGCGGCAGTGAAGAGGTATTTGTGCAAAAAATGAATGAAAAAGCAAATCAGCTTGGAATGAAAGACACCGTATTTAAAAATTGCAACGGTCTTGACGAGGACGGTCACATTACCTCGGCATACGATGTTGCGGTAATGTCACGAGAGCTTATGAAACACGAAATGATATTTGACTATACATCAATTTGGCTCGACAACCTGCGTGACGGAAAAACTCAGATTGTAAATACCAATAAACTTTTAAAGACATATAAAGGCATAACAGGACTTAAAACAGGCACAACAAATGATGCCGGCTGCTGTATGGCGGCATCGGCTACAAGGGAAGATATGAGCCTTGTTGCGGTAGTTCTCGGCTGTAACTCGGGTAAAGAGCGTTTTTCGGACGCAGCGGCTTTGCTTGATTACGGCTTTGCAAATTTTTCTGTTACTCAGCTGAAAGCTCCCGATGATTTGCCTAAAACAATTAAGGTTGAGAACGGTATGCAGAAAAATATAGGAATTGGATGCGACATAAATTCAAGTATCGTACTTGATAAAAACAGCGGTTCAAAAATAGTTTCAAAAATTGATTTGCCCGAAAGTATAGAAGCGCCTGTTGCAAGCGGACAGAAGTTAGGCACTGTTACATATAGCCTTGACGGAAAAGCCGTAAAAAGCTTTGAAATTACCGCTTTACAGCACGCAGAACAAATTTCTTTTGCCTCCGTTTTCTCGGTTTTATTAAATTCTATAATTTCTTTATAAAATATACAAAATGACCTTGCAAAAAGTCGGGAATTATAGTATAATAAGACAGCAAAGATACTTGTTTCGGTTTATACCGCCTAATTACGCCGTTTTTGGCATTATATCCGGCAGTATTATTCCGAAAGGGAATTTTGGGGGAATTAATAATGGCTACAAAACTTACAGACAAATATTTGAAAGGCTTCGTTAATGAACACGAGTATGACGGTGTGGCTGCCGAAGTTAAGGCTGCTCACAAGGTACTCCATGACGGCACAGGTCTTGGCAATGATTTCCTCGGTTGGCTTAATCTTCCAACTGATTATGATAAAGAGGAATTTGCAAGAATTAAGGCTGCTGCCGAAAAAATCAAAAAGGATTCCGATGTGTTTATCGTAATCGGTATCGGTGGTTCATACCTTGGTGCAAGAGCTGCTATCGAATTTCTTACTTCACAGAACTATAACCTTACTTGTAAGGATACACCACAGATTTACTTTACAGGTAACTCAATCAGCTCATCTGCACTTGCAGAAATTATGGAGCTTTGCGAGGGTAAAGATGTATCTGTAAATATGATTTCAAAATCAGGTACTACAACTGAGCCTGCTATCGCTTTCAGAGTATTCCGTGAAATGCTTGAGAAAAAGTATGGCAAAGAGGGCGCAAGAGAGCGTATTTACTGCACAACAGATAAGGCTAAGGGCACACTTAAGGCTCTTGCTGACGAAGAGGGTTACGAAACATTCGTAGTTCCTGATGATGTAGGCGGTCGTTTCTCTGTTCTCACAGCAGTGGGTCTTCTTCCAATCGCTGTTTCAGGTGCAGACATTGACGCACTTATGCAGGGCGCTGCAACAGCTCAGAAAGAATTTGACAATGACGATCTCGCTACTAACGATTGCTACAAGTACGCAGCTCTCCGTAACATTCTTTACCGCAAGGGCAAGACAATGGAGGTTATGGTATCTTACGAGCCTGCTTACACAATGATGTCTGAATGGTTTAAGCAGCTTTTCGCTGAAAGTGAGGGCAAGGATAACAAGGGCATTTTCCCTGCAAGCGTTATCTTCTCAACAGATCTTCACTCACTCGGTCAGTACATTCAGGACGGCAGAAGAACTATGTTTGAAACTGTTGTTCTCTTTGATAAATGCAAAAAAGAAGTTACACTCGGCACAGATCCTACAAATGTTGATGGTCTTAACTTCCTTTCGGGAAAGACAATGGGATATGTAAACCGCAAGGCTTTTGAGGGTACAGTTCTTGCTCATAATGACGGCGGTGTTCCTAACATCGTTCTCAATGTTCCGGAAATGAACGAATCAGAGCTCGGTTATCTTATTTATTTCTTTGAAAAGGCTTGCGCAATTTCAGGCTATATGCTTGGCGTAAATCCATTTAACCAACCCGGTGTTGAGAGCTACAAGAAGAATATGTTTGCTCTTCTCGGTAAGCCGGGTTATGAGGATCAGAAGGCTGCTCTTGAGTCAAGACTCAAGTAATTTCTTTAGTAAATAAGTTTAATATTCTGGAGGAACTAATATGGTTACTTTACTTATCGGTAAAAAAGGAACAGGCAAAACAAAAAAGCTCATCGCTCTTGCTAACGAGGCAGTTGCTGCTTCAGCAGGCAATGTTGTTGTAATCGAAAAGGGCGCTAAGCTCACATACGATGTAACACACAAGGCAAGACTTATTGATACAGAGCAGTACCTCATTGAGGGTTATGATATGCTTTTTGGCTTTATCAGCGGTATTTGCGCAGGCAACTACGATGTTACAGATATTCTTGTTGACTCTACATTCAAGATTTGCCCAACAGGCGTTGACGGTGTAGAAACTTTCACAAAGAAGTTGCAGGAGCTTTCAGAGGCTTCTTCAACAAACATCGTTCTTCTTATTTCAGCTGAGGAGTCAGAACTTCCTGAGTCTATCAATGCTGTTTGCCAGAAGGTTTAATTAGCTTTTGAGTATTAACGGACTGCTCTCTTTGCAGGGCAGCCCGTTTTTTCTGCGACAGCGGGGGATATTTTCACCTTATTATCACACAAACTATATCTTGCTGTCAGTTTTAGTTTATATTATGTTATTGAGAAACTAAACAGGAAGGACAAACCGATGAATAATAAAAAATTGATTGCAAAAGCAGCCCTCGGCGACAAAAAGTCGCTTGATTTTATCTGCGAAAAATACGGAAAGTATGTATATTTTTTCTGTACTACTGTAATTTCAGACAATAAAAAAGCTGAAAATGCCTTTAAAAAATCTTTTAAAGCTATATTTTCGGCAATTTCTAAAAATCCAAATACCGATAATCTTGATGAAATAGTCAAAAGTGAAACCGCAAAGGTGTGCAAGTCTTCAATTTTTGATGAAAATAATCATGAAAACGGCGCAGCTAAAATGCAGCCTTTCGGTGATAAAGACAAAATTTCATCTGCATCTGCAATTACAGCAGAACAGAAAAATCTCTTTGTTAATGCTCTCAAATCAATAAATGCCAATCAACGCATTGTTGTTTTGCTCAATTTACTTTGTGATTATAATACTAAGAAAATTGCCGATATTTTAAAAATATCCGAAGATAAAGTTCAAAATTCGCTTGAGTACGGCAGAGAAAATATTAAAAAGCAGCTCAGAACGAGCGACAGCAAGTTTACTAAAAGAGATATAATTTTTCTTATGACTGCCTCGGCAAATATTGTCAAAGAGGCTGCCGCTCAAGCAAAAATTCCCGACTCGATCGACAGTTTTCTTGATGAAATCGTGCTGTCACTTGCCAAACCTCAGAAATCAGACAAAAAGAAAGCGTGGATTGTCATTTCTGCCGTAGCTGTATTTTTGGTTGCTGTTATAGTGGTGTTTGTTATCACTTCCAATAAATCAAACGGCAGTGCAGGTGCGACAAATGATTCTGCCTCTGCAAGCAATGTATCGGCTACAATAGGAGAATCTCAGGCAAAAGGCACTCATCACGCAGAAATTGATATTAAAGACTACGGTGTAATTAAGGTAGAGCTTAACGGCGATGTTGCACCTATTACTGTTGCTAACTTCATAAATCTTGCTAACAGCCATTTTTATGACGGTCTTACTTTCCACCGCATTATTGACGGCTTTATGATGCAGGGTGGTGACCCTCTCGGCAACGGTACAGGCGGCTCTGAAAATACAATCAAGGGTGAATTTTCGCAGAATGGCGTAGAAAATAACCTTTCACATACAAGAGGTGCGATTTCTATGGCTCGTTCAACAGATATGGACAGCGCAAGTTCACAGTTCTTTATTGTTCAGTCAGACAGCACATATCTTGACGGTCAGTACGCTTGTTTCGGATATGTAACCGACGGTATGGATATTGTCGATGAAATTTGCAAGAACGCAGTTACAACTGACAGCAACGGTTCTGTTTCAGCAGAAAATCAGCCTGTCATTAACTCAATAACAATTACAGATTAAAACTAAACGGGCTTGATATTCTCAAGTCCGTTTTTTAAAGGAATTATGAATATACAAGGTGGTGAGATTTTGAAAATATTGGTAGATGCAGACGCTTGTCCTGTTGTAAAAATTGTAGAAAAGCTTGCTAAAGAGGTTAGTGCGCCTGTTATTTTGCTTTGCGATACTAACCATATTTTAAAATCAGATTACAGTGAAATTAAAGTAATCGGTGCAGGCGCTGACGCAGTTGACATTGCGCTTGCAAATCTTTGTCAAAGCGGAGATATTGCTGTTACGCAGGATTACGGAGTTGCGGCTCTTGTACTCGGCAAAGGCGGTTACGCAATTCATCAGTCCGGCAGAATTTTTACAAATGATAATATAGACGGACTTTTGATGGAAAGGCATATCAACAAAAAGGCAAGAATGTCATCATCAAAAAATCATCTCAAAGGCCCGAAAAAACGCACAAAAGAGGATGATTTAAGATTTGAATCAGCTTTTAGGCGGCTTTTATCTGAGATATTGTCGCACGATTTAAAATAAAGAGAGCAAAACAGAAAATATTGTCTTAATTTTCTTTACAAAACAGGCATTTTATAGTATTATTATAGTAATTATATTACACAGTGGGGTGTTAAGTTATGAAACCAAAATACAATAGAATTTTATTAAAACTTTCAGGTGAATCACTTGCAGGCGATCAGAAAACAGGCATTGATTTCGACAAAGTTGTTGAAATATGTAAACCAATCAAAAAATGTGTAGATGCCGGTGTGCAGGTTGGTATCGTAGTAGGCGGCGGTAACTTTTGGAGAGGCAGAAGTTCGGGCGATATGGACAGAACAAGAGCTGACCATATGGGTATGCTCGCTACCGCTATTAATGCACTTGGTGTAGCAGACGCACTTGAGCAGCTCGGCTGCGTTGTCAGAGTTCAGACAGCTATTTCAATGCGTCAGGTTGCAGAGCCATATATCCGCAACAAGGCTATGTGTCATCTCGAATCGGGCAAAGTAGTAATCTTTGGTTGCGGTACAGGTAACCCATTCTTCAGCACAGACACAGCTGCTGCTCTTCGTGCAAACGAAATCGAGGCAGACATTATGATGAAAGCTACTATGGTAGACGGCGTATATGACAGCGACCCTAAAACAAATCCAAACGCAAAGAAATATGATGTTGTATCATTCCATGAGGTTCTCAATAAAGACCTTGCGGTTATGGACAGCACAGCAGCATCACTTTGTAAAGACAACAAACTTCCTGTTCTCGTATTCAGCCTTGAAGACCCGGAGAACATTTATCGTGCAGTATGCGGTGAAAACATCGGTACTGTTGTTGACGCTATTGACTAATAATTTTGTGAATTAACGGAGGAAACAACTATGCAAACACAGATTAAAAAGGCTTCTGACTCAATGGAGAGAAGAGTATCACATATGCAGCAGGAGTTCTCAGAAATCAGAGCCGGCAGAGCTAACCCCGGTGTACTTGATAAGGTAAAGGTTGACTACTACGGTGCGCCTACTCCTGTAAATCAGCTTGCCGCAGTATCTGTAACAGAGGCAAGAACCCTTACAATTCAGCCTTGGGATATGTCTGTTTTAAGACAGATTGAAAAGGCTATTCTTACATCCGACATCGGTATTAACCCACAGAACGACGGTAAGGTTATCCGCCTTGTATTCCCACCTCTTACAGAGGACAGACGAAAGGAAATCGTAAAGGATATTATGAAGATTTCCGAGGATACAAAGGTACAGGTAAGAAATGTTCGTCGTGACCTTATCGACAAGCTCAAGGCTATGAAAAAGAGCGGTGAGCTTACCGAGGACGATTTAAAGCAGGGCGAAAAGAAAGCGCAGGAGCTTACAGACAAGTATATCAAGAATATAGACACAATTTCAGCCGCAAAGCAGAAAGAAATTTTGGAGATGTAATATGGCTTTTTGGAATTCAAAATCCGAAGAGGCTAAAAATACGGATATAATTTTACCTGAGCACATAGGTATTATAATGGACGGAAACGGCAGATGGGCGAAAAAACGCAGTCTGCCTCGTTCCGTAGGACATCGTGAAGGCGCAAAAACCTTTAGAAAAATCACAAGATATTGCTCGGATATAGGTATAAAATATCTTACGGTTTATGCTTTTTCAACCGAAAATTGGAAACGCCCGCAGGACGAAGTCAGTGCCCTTATGAAACTTTTTAAATCATATCTCAACGAGGCACTTGAGGATTTTAAAGACGACAGTATTGTTGTAAAATTCATTGGTGATAAATCACATTTCAGCGAGGATCTGCAAAAGCTCATGATTGAAAATGAGGAAAGCTCAAAAGACCGTGACGGTATGGTGCTTAACATTGCTATGAATTACGGCAGCCGTGACGAAATTGTGCGTGCCGTTAAAAATATAAGCACAGATGTAAAAAGCGGTAAGATTGATGTTGAAAATATTGACGAAGCGCTTTTTTCAAATTATCTTTATACCGCAGGTCAGCCTGATCCCGATTTGATTATCAGACCGAGCGGTGAATACCGAATTTCAAACTTTATGCTATGGCAGGCGGCTTATACAGAGTTTGTCATAATGAATAAGCTATGGCCTGATTTTGAAAAGTCAGACCTTGATGAGGCTATTAATATATACTCTCAACGCAACAGGCGCTTTGGAGGAGTATAAAGAAGCAGGTAGATCAATTATGAAATCATTAAAAGCAAGACTTCTTACAGCAGTTGTAGGCATTTCCATAATTTTAGTTTTGCTGTTTTTGGGAGAAATACAGCCGCTCGTAATCGCCTTTGCGGTAGCTGCGGTTACGGCGTTTATGACAGGCGAATACCTACACGCTAACAAGCTGTTGAAAAAATATTTTATTTCGGTTCCGTGCATACTATTTGCAGCAGTAATCCCCATAGTATTAAATACGGGTTTGGTATATCCGATTATTGCTGTTTTTATGATAGTGGGATTTGCTATGCTGATATACAATCACAAGCAAATCAATTATCTTGACTTTGCGTATGCGATGTTCGGCACACTTCTTATCACATTCGGAATGAGTGCGTTTTCGGCTCTTTGCCTTAATTGCAAGCCGTTGAGTTTTTACTTTGCCACTATTTTTTCACTTCCTTGGATGGCAGACGCAGGCGGATTTTTCATAGGCGCAAGTTTTGGCAAGCATAAGTTATGCCCGAATGTAAGCCCTAAAAAGACGGTTGAGGGTGCAATAGGCGGAGTGCTCTTTTGCGTGCTCACTGCTGTTGTACTTGGCTTCCTTTTTGCATTTGTTATTGCTCCCGATTATAAATTTAACTTTGCCTCACTCATTATTTTAGGCATTGTGGATGCGGTTGTTTCAATCATCGGAGATCTGAGCTTTTCACTCATAAAGAGAAGTGTAGGTATTAAGGATTACAGTTCAATTTTTCCCGGTCATGGCGGAATGCTCGACAGATTTGACAGTATTATTTTTACCGCACCTGTTATGCTTGCTGTTAATCACTTTTTACCTTTTGCAACGGTGGTGTAAATTATGATTAAAAATATTTCTATTTTAGGCTCAACGGGGTCTATCGGCACCCAGACACTTGATGTTGTCGATAAATTGCATCTTAATGTTACTGCTCTTACAGCTAACTCAAATGTAAAACTTATGGAGGAGCAGATACGAAAGTATAAGCCGCAGATTGCCGTACTTTTTGATGAAAGCAAAGCAAAAGAGTTACAGCTTGCCGTTAAGGATACCGATACAAAGGTGCTCGGCGGTATGGACGGACTTATTGCGGCGGCAACAGAAAAAAGCTCAGAGCTTGTACTTAATTCTGTTGTGGGAATGGTAGGCTTGCTGCCTACTATTGCTGCTGCAAATGCTAAAAAAGACATTGCTCTTGCCAACAAAGAAACGCTTGTGGCAGGCGGTCATCTTGTTACCGATGCAGTTAAAGAAAATAATGTAAGACTTTTGCCTGTTGACAGCGAACATTCGGCTATTTTTCAGTGCTTACAGGGCAAACCGAATAACAAAGCGCTTAAAAAGCTGATACTTACCGCATCGGGCGGCCCGTTCTTTGGCAAAACAAAAGAGGAACTTAAAAATGTAACGGTAGAGCAGGCGCTTAATCATCCGAATTGGAGCATGGGTGCAAAAATAACCATCGACTCTGCTACAATGATGAACAAGGGACTTGAAATTATAGAGGCAAGCAGACTTTTTGATGTTGAAGGCGACAGAATTGATGTTGTGGTTCATAGGGAGAGTATAATCCATTCGCTTGTTGAGTATGACGACAATTCGGTTATCGCTCAGCTCGGCTTGCCTGATATGCGCATACCTATTCAGTATGCCGTTACATATCCGAACCGCTATGAATCGCCTGTCGGTGAGTTGCGCCTTGCGGATATAGCTAAAATGACATTCTTTGAACCGGATTACAAAACCTTTGAATGTCTTACAGCCTGCAAAAAAGCACTTGATATCGGCGGCACTGCAACAGCGGTTGTAAACGGTGCAAATGAAGAGGCAAACGCTTTATTCCGTCAAGGAAAAATATCTTTCCTTGAAATCGGAAATCTTGTTACGCAGTCGCTTGAGGCTGTAAAAACTATAAATCAAAAAAATGTTGAGGATGTTTTGAATGCAGACGCTCTCGCAAGGGAGTTTGTGCGCAAAACGGTAAACAAATAATTGAATTTTGCGGAATTTTTATCTGGAGTTGATTGACCACATATGCAAATATTAGTAACTATTGCTTTGGTAGTAATTGCGGTGCTGCTTTTTGAACTGATTATAGGATTACACGAATTTGGACATTTCATTACAGCAAAGCTTTCGGGAATTAAGGTAAATGAATTTGCACTCGGCATGGGACCAAAGCTGTTTAGTTTTAAAAAGGGCGAAACTCAGTATTCCCTCAGACTTTTCCCGATTGGCGGATATTGTGCAATGGAGGGCGAGGACGAAGAAAGTCCCGAACCCCGTTCCTTTAATAATGCAAAGGTCTGGAAACGAATGATAGTCATTATTGCCGGTGCGGTAATGAATATAATTCTTGGCATAATTTTTTCTTTTATAATGGTCATCCCGCAGGAGGCATATTCCTCTACAACTATTAAGGAATTTTCTCCTCGCTCTTACTCTGCAAACTGCGGTTTGCAAGTCGGCGATAAAATCGTAAAGGTAAACGGATACGATATTTTTAACGCAAAAGACCTTTCTTTTTCATTCGCCGGTGTAAACTGTGAAAATGTTGACGGAAAGTCGGTTGCTGTATATAAGCAGGATTGTGCAAATGCAATCTGCACAGAGTACGGCAAAATCGTAAACGAAAAAAATCCTGACGATGACACACTTTTAAAGTTTTACAATGTTACCACAGATGGCTGCACAACAGTAAATAACTCTGCTGATAAGGCTGCGGCGCTTAAGGCGATGAACGATACTGTAAAAAAGCTATACGATATGGCAGGAATTACAGATTACACTCTGCCGACAATTACAGAAAAAGATACTCGTCAGCGCTATACAGCAACAGTAACTGTAATAAGAGATGGCAAGGAAGTTGAGCTTAACGATGTTCAGTTCTTTACCTATTATAAAGATGACGAGGATAAAAATGCAGATAAGCCGTCGGTAGCACTTGACTTTTATGTTGAGCCTATCGACAAAACATTTACTTCTGTAATAAAACAGGGCTTTTCAGAGTCGGTATCAGTTGGCAGAATGGTATGGCAGTCGCTTGTGTGGATTGTTCAGGGCAGATTCGGATTTAAAGATATGTCGGGACCTGTCGGCATTGCCACTGCGGTAACTCAGGTAGCATCACAGGGACTTGAAACTAACTTTGGCTCAGCGGTATTTAATATTTTAAATGTAATGACCTTGATTACAATAAATCTCGGTATATTCAATATGCTGCCGTTCCCGGCACTTGACGGTGGAAGATTTTTGCTTTTGCTTATTGAGTGGATATTCAAAAAGCCTATACCGAGAAAAGTTGAAAAATATATCAATGCAGCAGGCTTTGTTATTCTTATGGTGTTTATGGTTGTTATAACCTGTAAGGATATCTGGCAGTTATTTACCGGACAGCTTGGTCTGTAACAGGAGGTTTTACCTTGGGAAGTAAAAAACAAGTTAAGGTTGGCAATGTGCTTGTCGGCGGCGGTGCCGATGTAAGTATTCAGTCAATGCTGAATGTTCCGTCAACCGATATAGAGGGTTCTGTAAGGCAGGCTGTTGAGCTTGAAAAAGCAGGTTGTCAGATTATAAGAGCCGCAATTCCTAATAAAGACGCAGTTAAACTTATTCCGGCACTCAAGCAGGCGCTTACTATTCCTGTTGTTGCCGACATACATTTCGATTACAAATTAGCGCTTGAGGCTTGTGCCGCAGGTGTTGATAAAATTCGTATCAATCCCGGCAATATTGGCTCAGATGACAGGGTAAAGGCTGTTGCCGACGCTTGCCGTCAGAGAAATATTCCTATCAGAATCGGTGTAAACTCAGGTTCACTTGAAAAGGAAATTCTTGCAAAGTACGGTCACCCCACACCGCAGGCACTTTGTGACAGTGCGCTGTATCATGCGTCTTTGCTTGAAAAATTTGATTTTAACGATATTGTTCTCTCTATGAAAAGCTCAACCGTTCCGTTTATGGTAAAGGCTTATGAGCTTGCAAACGAGCAGTGCGACTATCCGCTACACCTCGGCGTAACCGAGGCAGGCACTGAACGAATGGGCATCATAAAATCAGCCGCAGGTATTGGTTCGCTTTTGCTCCATGGCATAGGCGACACTATCAGAGTTTCTCTTACAGCCGACCCTGTAAAGGAAATTTATGCCGCAAACGATATTTTAAAGGCGCTCGGACTTAAAAAGAGCGGCGTTCAGTTTGTATCTTGCCCGACTTGCGGCAGAACACGAATTGACCTTGTAAAGATTGCAGGCGAGGTTGAAAACCGACTTAAAGACTGTCAAAAAAATATCAAGGTGGCTGTTATGGGCTGTGTTGTAAACGGCCCGGGTGAGGCAAGAGAGGCAGACATCGGCATTGCCGGTGGTGACGGCTGCGGTCTTGTATTCAAAAAAGGCGAAATAATAAGAAAAGTTCCCGAGGAGCAGCTCGTTGACGCTCTTATGGACGAAATCGAAAAATTATAAATCTTAAGGAAGTATATGAAAACACTTGGCGAAGTTTTTAATCCGTATCTTGCGGATAAACCGCTCGCTGATGATATTTCTTCAGCTGAGCTTTTAGAACTTAATATTAATACTAATAATCGCTCTATCGCAATGACCGCCGGTTTCGGCGGTCTTGTGAAGAGGGATAGCCTTTTTACTGCCGAAAAACAAATTTCCAAATCAGAATTAAATCTCGGTTCAGTACGAATCAATCCGATTTTTAGCCCAAACCTTTTTTCAGCAGATTATTTTCCTGAGCTGTATAAGGCGGTTAAGCGTGACATTCCAAGCATTAACGGCACGCTTAACAACGCATTTGTTACCTATGAGGAAGGTAATTTGCAAATCACACTTAATAATGGTGGCAAAAGCCTTTTAGATGCAAAAGGTTTTGACAAGGCGCTTAAAAGAATTATTAAAGATGAATTTTCGCTTGAAATCAATATCATTTATACAGGTACGCTTGAGATTGACGGTCAGAGCGAAGAATATGTGCAGGCAATGAAAAATGCCGCAGAAAAAATCGAAAGACAAAGGATTGAAGAATCTGTAAACGAAGCGGCAAGCAGTGAGGCTGTTACTAAGGCTGTAAAAGAAAAGAGAAATTCTGATGCAGTGCAGGAAATTGAAGTGCGTGAAGGTAAATTCCTCTTGCCACAGATTGTTGAATCTTCAATCAAGCCGTTTTACGGCAGAACAATTCGAGGTAAAATTGAACCTATAAGCACCATTGTTTCAGATACAGGCAGAATTGTTGTATGGGGCGACATTTTCGACATTGAGAAAAAGGTCACTAAATCTGGCGATAAAAATATTTTTGTTATTGACATTACAGACTACTCAGGCTCAACCTCGGTAAAGGTGTTCGGCACGATAAAAGATACTGCTATTCTCGATAACCTTAAAAAGGGCGACACAATAGTAGTACAGGGCGATGTTGAGTATGATCGCTATGCAGGCGAGCTTATGCTTATTGCAAGGTCAATCGGCACTGCAAATAAGGTTAAGGTTGTGGATAAAGCGGAGGAGAAGCGTGTCGAACTGCATTTGCATACCAATATGTCGCAGATGGACGCAGTAACCTCGGCAGGCGACCTTGTAAAAAGAGCCGCCGATTGGGGACACCCGGCAGTTGCAATCACAGACCACGGTGTTGCACAGGCTTTCCCTGACGCTATGAAAGCCGCCGATAAAATTAATAAAGACGGCGAAAAAATCAAGGTTATTTACGGCACAGAGGCTTACTTTATGGATGACCTTGTAGAATCTGTTTCGGGCAAAAGCGAAGAACCGCTTGACGGCACATTTATCTGCTTTGATATTGAAACTACCGGTCTTTCCGCAAATCGTGACAAAATCACAGAAATCGGCGCTGTAAAGGTTGTAAACGGAGAGATAACCGATACTTTCTCAACCTTTGCAAATCCGGGTATGCCTATTCCTGCTAAGATAACGGAGCTTACCGGCATTACCGATGCTATGGTTAAAGACGCACCGTCACAAAGCGAGGCGGTAACGGCATTTTTGGAGTTTGCAGGCGACAGCGTGCTTGTTGCCCACAATGCACCTTTTGATACCTCGTTTATCCGTAAGGCTTGCGAAAATATGAACAGGGAATATAATTACACTTCTATTGATACAGTTGCCATTTCAAGGGCAATTCTTACGGATATTAAAAACTGCAAGCTTGATACTGTTGCAAAGTATTTGCGACTTGGCGACTTTAATCATCACCGTGCAACCGACGATGCGGAAATGCTTGCAAGAATTTTTATAAATCTTTGTACCCGTCTTAAAGATGACTACAATATTACAAAAACCAACGAAATCAATACACAGATTGCAGGCGGCGGTGACTTCAAAAAACTGCCTACTTATCACCAAATAATTCTTGTAAAGAATTTAACGGGTCTTAAGAATTTGTATAAATTGATTTCTTACGCTCATCTCACATATTTTTATAAAAAACCGAGAATACCTAAGAGTGAGCTTATTAAGCACCGTGAGGGACTTATAATCGGTTCGGCTTGCTGTGCCGGTCAGTTGTATCAGGCTATACTTCTCGGAAAGCCGTGGCCTGAAATCAAAGCAATTGCATCATTTTATGACTACCTGGAAATTCAGCCTGCGGGAAACAATAATTTTATGATTCGTGAGGGCAAATTTGCCAATGAGGCAGAACTCCACGAAATAGACAAAACAATAGTAAGGCTCGGCAAAGAGCTCGGCAAGCCTGTTTGTGCAACCTGCGATGTTCATTTTATGGACCCTAAGGACGCAGATTACAGAAAGATACTTATGGCGGGTCAAGGCTTTAAAGATGCCGAAGACCAAGCTCCGCTTTACCTTAGAACCACAGCGGAAATGCTCAAGGAGTTTGAGTACCTCGGCAAAGAAAAGGCATATGAAGTGGTTGTAACAAATCCACGCAAAATTGCCGAGATGTGCGAGTCTATAAGACCTATTCCAAAGGGAACTTTTCCGCCTAACATTGAGGGTGCAGAGGAAGAGCTTGTTTCTATTACATGGGAGAGGGCTAAGGAAAAGTACGGCGACCCACTTCCTGAAATAGTTAAGGCTCGACTTGACAAGGAATTAAATTCAATTACAACTTACGGATTCTCCGTACTTTATATGACCGCTCAGAAACTTGTTGCCGACAGCGAGGCGCATGGATACCTTGTAGGTTCACGAGGTTCGGTAGGTTCGTCATTCGTAGCTACAATGTCGGGCATTTCTGAGGTTAATCCGCTTTGTCCGCATTATATTTGTCCAAAATGTAAGCACAGCGAGTTCATTACAGACGGCAGTTACGGCTCGGGATTTGATATGCCGCCAAAGAATTGCCCTGAATGCGGCACGCTTATGGATCAGGACGGACACGAAATTCCGTTTGAAACTTTCCTTGGATTCAAGGGCGACAAAGTACCTGATATAGACCTTAACTTTAGTGGTGAATATCAGTCAAAGTCGCATAGGTACACAGAGGAGCTGTTCGGTAAGAACAATGTGTTTAAAGCCGGTACAATTTCAACCGTTGCGGAGAAAACCGCTATCGGCTATGTGAAGGGTTATGCCAACGATAAGGGTATGATTCTTCATAAGGCTGAAATCAAGCGACTTGCTCTCGGCTGTACGGGCGTTAAGCGTACAACAGGTCAGCACCCGGGCGGTATGGTTGTTGTACCGAGAACAAGCGAGGTTTACGATTTCTGCCCTGTTCAGCACCCTGCAAATGATATGAAGTCGGACAACATTACCACACACTTTGACTTCCATTCTATTCACGATACTATTACAAAGCTTGATGAGCTCGGACACGATGTTCCGACCATTTATCACTATCTTGAACTTTACACAGGTATTCCTGTAATGAAAGTATCTATGAGTGACCCTGAGGTAATGAGCCTGTTTACTTCCACTAAGGCACTCGGAGTTACTCCCGAAGATATTGATTCCGAAACCGGTACATTCAGCCTGCCTGAGTGCGGTACTTCATTTGTACGAGGAATGTTGGTTGAGGCTAAGCCAAAGACATTTACCGACCTTTTGCAGATTGCCGGTCTGTCACATGGTACAGGAGTATGGCTCGGTAATGCGCAGGAGCTTATCCACAATAAAACCTGCGACATTTCAAGCGTTATCGGTACTCGAGATTCCATTATGACATATCTTATGCATAAAGGTCTTGAGCCCGGTATGGCATTTAAAATAATGGAAATTGTCCGTAAGGGCAACGCAACCAAACTTCTTACCGAAGAACATTTCAAAGCAATGAGAGATAACAATGTGCCCGAGTGGTACATTGATTCCTGTATGAAAATTCAGTATATGTTCCCTAAGGCGCACGCCGCCGCATATATGATTTCTACTCTGCGACTTGGTTGGTACAAGGTGCATAAGCCGGTTGAATACTATGCCGCATATTTTACCGTACGAAGTGAAAACCTTGACGGTGTTGTGCTTATGCAGGGACATCAGGCTGTTAAAAACAGAATGAAACTTATAAAGCAAAAGCAAAGCGCCCACGAATCGTCTACAAAAGAAGATCAGGAGTACGCTACACTTCAGATTGTAAATGAAATGCTTGCAAGAAAAATTGAAGTTCTGCCTGTTGACATTTACAAATCCGAGGCTAAAATGTTCAAGGTTGAGGACGGCAAAATCAGACTTCCGTTCTCAACAATTCCGGGACTTGGCGAAAGTGCCGCAATATCTCTTGCGGAATCGGGAAAGGTAAATACATACCTTTCTATTGAAGAAATGCAGGCTAAAACAAAGGTTTCCAAGTCTATCATTGAGTCATTAAAGAATATAGGCGCACTTGAGGGACTTCCGGAAAGCTCTCAGATGTCATTGTTTTAAGGGGTGGCTTAATAAATGAAAAAACTTTTTACATTAAAAAATGTACTGATTTGTATTCTCTTTACAATATTTTTACTGTTTGTAAAGGATAATTTCAGTGTGGTATGGAACGCAATCTGTCTGGTTGCGTCTATTATGACTCCGTTTGTAATCGGATTTTTGTTTGCTTATATACTCAATTTTCCTTACAAATTCTTTTACAATAAAGCATTCAAGTTTCTCAAAGGCAAAAAGCCGTTTTTAGAAAATATGCGCAAGCCTTTGGCTATAATTTGCACCTATGCCTCGGTTGTGGCAGTGCTCGGATTTTTGATAGCTATTCTTGTTCCGCAGATTGCCGACAACATTACAAGTCTTGTTGAACGAGTGCCTGCATATATTGATTCCATTTACAAATGGCTTGCAAGTATGGCTGAGTGGCTTAACCATAACTATAATGCAAACATTGATATTGACGCTTCATTTGCTCAGCTCGGACAGGAGATTATCAAGAACCTTAACGGCGCTACAATCGCAAATATGTCAAAGAATTTCTTGTTCGACACTCTTATGCCAATGATTACAAGTACAACTGCCGGTATTTACAACTTTGTTATGGGCATTGTAATTTCTGTTTACTTTCTTTCGGCAAAAGAAATGCTTTGCAGACAGGTAAAGCGAATGGCTGTTGCGTTTATTCCTATTAAATATTTACCAAAGGTTTACGAAGTGGTTGATATTACCGATACCAAATGCGGTAGATTTCTTGTCGGAGATATTATTGACGCTGCCTTTATCGGTGTGCTTGTATTTATTACAATGTCAATCTTCCAGCTGCCATACGCAGCCTTGATTGCAGTTCTCATAGGTGTTACAAATATTATTCCGTTCTTTGGCCCGTTTATCGGCGCAATTCCAAGTGCGATTATCCTCTTCCTTGAAAGCCCATGGGATATGTTAATATTCATTGCAATAGTATTTGTTATTCAGCAGCTTGACGGCAACCTCTTTAAACCGAAGATTATTGGCAGTCAGGTAGGACTTTCGAGTTTCTGGGTATTATTCAGCGTAATTGTGGGCGGCAGCCTGTTCGGTATGGTCGGCTTTATTTTGGGTACACCGATTTATGCCGTTATCTATACTTTAGTAGGAAAAAGAGCTAAAAATGCTATTGATAAAAAAGGCAAAATCGCTCAGGAGGCACTTGATTTTGAAGTGCTCAACTATGTAAAGATTGCCGCCGAACAAAAGAAAATCAGAGAAGAAAAGGAAACCGCTCAAAAGGAAAAGCTTTTGAAGTTTATCAAACCCGATAAACATACAAATTCCGAAAACAATGACGATAACAAAGACGACAAAGAATAATATTTATTTTGCAGAGCAGTAAAATTGTTTGCTGCTCTGTAATTTAAAATATTTTTGTTAAAAAATTGACAAGTACAATTTTATATGTTATTATATTAGCATATTAGCACACTAAAGCGTTTTATAAAGAGGTTTTTATGAAAAAGAATTTAAAAATTACCCCCGAGGGAATGAAAGACTTTCTTTTTGCCGAGTGTTCGGCAATGGACGATGTCTGCGGCAAAATAGAAAAGGTATTTACAAAGGGCGGCTTTAAAAAGGTAATCACACCGGGCATTGAATTTTACGATATTTTTTCAATGGAATGCAGCGGAATTGACCAGCAGTCAATGTTTAAGTCGGTAGACAATAAGGGCAGACTTCTTGTAATGCGTCCCGACTCAACCTTGCCGATTGCAAGAATGGTGTCTTCAAGACTGAAAAACAGCATTATGCCTGTAAGACTTTACTACAAGCAGGCAGTTTACAGAAATAACCCAACTCTTATGGGCAGAAGAAATGAATTTATGCAGATGGGCGTTGAACTGCTCGGTGTAAAGGGCAAGAGGGCAGACCTTGAGGTGCTTTCTACCGCTATCAGAGCTATTATGAGCGTTGCCGATGATTTCAGAATCGAGCTCGGACACGCACAGGTATTTAACGCACTTATCAGTGAAATAGATATTGACGAGGATTTCAAAGAGAAAATCAGAGTTACCATTGAGGGCAAAAATTATTCTGCTCTTAATAACCTGCTTGACAAACTTGAGCCTTGCAAGGCTGTAACCGCTATCAGAAGTTTGCCGTCGCTCTTTGGCGGTGACGAAGTGTTTGACAAGGCAACCAAGCTTTGTAGCGGCACAAAAGCTGTTGACGCACTTAATTATTTACATACACTCTACGATTCGCTTAAAACTCTCGGACTTGGGGACAAACTCATTGTTGACCTCGGTCTTGTACAGAGAAACGATTATTATACAGGTTTTGTTTTTTGCGGATATATTTCAGGCATAGGTGACGCAGTTCTTTCGGGCGGCAGATATGACGATCTTCTTTCTGAATTTGACGCTCCTATGGGCGCAGCAGGCTTTGCTATTGACACAGACGCAATCACAGAAAAATTGCTTTCCGATAAAAATACAAGCTACACAGATGTGCCCGATATTCTCGTTTATGCAAATGACGGCGCAGAGATTGAGGCAATCAATGCCGTTGCCGGTATGCAGAAAAACGGAATTAATGCTCGTTTTTGCGTGCTCGAAACTCTTGAAGAGGCAAAGGCTTTTGCGGAAAAAATGGGTATAGACAAAGTACAAATAATCGGCTGAAGTGCGAAAGGATTTTCTAAATGAAACCATTACGAATAGCTCTTACAAAGGGCAGACTTGAGAAAACAACTATTGAGCTTTTTCAAAAAATCGGCTACAACTGCGACGAGGTTATCAATAAGGGCAGAAGACTTATTCTTCCGATTGGTGACAACGACTTTGAGGTTGTGCTTGCAAAGGCGGCCGATGTTATTACATATGTTGAGCACGGTGTGTGCGACCTCGGCGTGGTAGGTAAAGACACCATTCTCGAAAATGGCAATTCTTTTTATGAATTGCTCGACTTAGGCTTTGGCAAATGCAGATTTGCCCTTGCTACTAAAAAAGGCATTGATTTTTACAGCGGCTACAACACAAAGACTATTGCAACTAAATATCCGAATGTAACTCGTGCGTTTTTTGACGATAAAAATATGGATGTCAGAATTATTAAAATTGAAGGCTCGGTAGAGCTTGCTCCGCTTGTGGGACTTTCTGACGGCATTGTAGATATTGTAGAAACCGGCTCAACACTAAAGGCAAACGGACTTGAGGTTATTGAGTGGGTAACTGAAATTTCGGCAAGACTGATTGCAAACACAGCAAGCCTTAAACTTCGCAAGGCAGAAATTGAGGAACTTCAAAAGAAACTGGAGGCTGTAACAAAATGATTACTACTGTAATTGCTGACGGCAAAAAGGAATATGATTTTATAGAATTGCTCAAGAGCAGAGCACAAAATTCAGATAAGAATGTTATTCCGATTGTGACTGAAATCATTGAAAATGTTAAGACATACGGCGACAAGGCGGTATATGACTACACCGTTAAATTTGACGGCAAAGCACCTGAAAAGGCAGAGATTTCTGCTGATGAAATCGACGCTGTAATTTCTGAATGTGACCCTAAATACATTGAAACCGTAAGAAGAGCGGCTAAAAATATTGAGGACTTCCACAAGCGTCAGGTTCAGCAGAGCTGGCTTACCACAAAGAATAACGGCGTTATTATGGGACAGCGTATCAGAGGCTTGAAGCGTGTCGGCATCTATGTTCCCGGCGGTACAGCTGCGTATCCGTCATCTGTACTTATGAATGCAATTCCTGCTAAAATTGCAGGTGTTGAGGAAATTGTAATGTGCACACCTCCTATGAAGAACGGTAAGCCGAACCCAAATATTCTTGCTGCCGCTAAACTTGCAGGTGTTGACAGAATTTTCCTTATGGGCGGCGCACAGGCTATTGCCGCTATGGCATACGGCACAGAGAGCGTGCCAAAGGTTGACAAGATTGTAGGACCGGGCAATATCTTTGTTGCCACAGCCAAAAAACTTTTGTACGGTACAGTTGATATTGATATGATTGCAGGCCCGAGCGAAATTCTTATTATTGCCGATAAATCGGCTAATCCAAAGTTCCTTGCCGCAGACCTTATGAGTCAGGCAGAGCACGACAAACTCGCCTCTGCAATTCTCCTTACTGACTGCGAGGAACTTGCTAATCAGACAGTAAAAGAGCTTGAAAGACAGGTTCAAACCCTTTCAAGAAATGAAATTATAAATTCTTCACTTGACAATTTCGGTGCGATTATCGTGTGCAGTGATATGAAACAGGCCGTACTTTTCGCAAACGAGCTTGCTCCGGAGCATCTCGAAGTATGCTGTGAAAATCCGATGGAGTATGTAGGCAAACTCGACAACGCAGGTTCGGTATTCCTCGGCAACTATTCACCTGAACCTCTCGGCGACTATTTTGCAGGTCCTAACCATGTTCTTCCTACAAGCGGTACTGCAAGATTTTTCTCTCCGCTTTCTGTTGACAGCTTTGTAAAGAAGTCAAGCTTTATCTGCTATACAGAGGAGGCTCTGAGAAACGATGCCCAAGATGTAGTTCGCTTTGCGGACACAGAGGGACTTACAGCACACGCAAATTCAATTAAAGTCAGATTTGAGGACATTGATTTTGAATGACGGAAATTATTAAAATTTTGTAATATTTATTGTAAATCGTCTTTAAAAAGGATATAATCATATAGATTGAGCAATTCGGTTCAACTTTACAACTTATTTGAGGTGAGAAAATGCGCCAGACAGAAATCAGCCGTAAAACAAAAGAAACAGATATAAATCTTTCTCTTTGTCTTGAGGGCGGAGATATTTCTATTGACACAGGCATTGGATTTTTTGACCATATGCTAAATTCCTTTGCCACACACGCAGGCTTTGGCTTGAAACTAACGGTCAAGGGCGATTTGTATGTTGACGAGCATCATACAGTTGAGGATACGGGTATAGTCCTCGGCAAGGCATTTTCTCAAATTTTAAAAGATAAATCTTCTATCGACCGTTTTGGCAGTTTTTATGTGCCAATGGACGAGGCGCTTGCTTTTGCCTCTGTCGATATAAGCGGCAGACCTTTCCTTGTATTTGACGCAGAATTTCCGCAGGAGATGTGCGGAGCTTATAATTGCGCAATGACGGTTGAATTTATGAGAGCGCTTGCATATAACGCAGGCATTACTCTGCACATAAAGTCTTTGTACGGTGACAATTCTCACCATATTACAGAGGCAATCTATAAGGCGGTAGCTCACGCATTAAGACTTGCCGTAAAGGAAAATACCTCAAATAAGCCTCTTTCCACTAAAGGAGTGTTATAAATGATTATTTTACCTGCAATAGATATTAAAGACGGAAACTGCGTAAGACTTTTTAAAGGTGATTACTCAACAGTAGAAAAGGTGTGCGACACACCTTATAAGGCTGCCGAGCTTTTTAAGGCGGCAGGCGCACAGTATATGCACATGGTAGACCTTGACGGCGCAAAAGACGCAACTCTTGCAAATGCCGACCTGATTATAGATGTGGCAAAGCAGAGTGGACTTAAAGTAGAAGTCGGCGGCGGCATTCGTGATATGGGTGCTATTGAGCATTATTTAAACAACGGCATAGATAAGGTTATCTTAGGCTCTGCCGCTGTTAAAAATCCTGATTTTGTAATTGAGGCTGTAAAGGCTTTCGGCGACAAAATTGTGGTTGGTATTGATGCTAAAAACGGTATGGTTTGTGCCGAGGGTTGGATTGATGAATCAGAAATCAATTACATAGAGCTTGCAAAGCGTATGGAGGATATTGGCGTCGGTCAGATTGTGTTTACCGATATTGACCAGGACGGTACACTTGCAGGCCCTAATTTAAAGCAACTTGACGACCTTGTTCACGAGGTAAACTGCCGAGTAGTAGCAAGCGGCGGCGTATCTGTTCTTAAAGACATAATTAACCTTGCGGAGCTTGATGTTTACGGCGCAATCTGCGGTAAGGCTATCTACACAGGCAACCTTGATTTAAAACAGGCGATTGAAATTACAAGCAAAATTTAAGGATAATACTATGGATAAGAATATAGATTTTGATAAATTTTTTGTAAAATCAGATTTAATTCCTGCAATTATTCAGGAAAAATCAACAGGCGAAGTGCTTATGCTTGCCTATATGAATAAAGAGAGTATGAAAAAGACCTTTGAAACAGGCTACACGTGGTTTTGGTCAAGAAGCCGTCAGGAGCTTTGGAACAAGGGCGCTACTTCGGGACATCTCCAAAAGGTTATTGAAATTTTCGGAGATTGTGACGATGATACTTTGCTTATTACGGTTGAGCAGACAGGCGCAGCTTGTCACACAGGCAATCATTCCTGTTTTTATACACAATTAAAATAATATATAAAGGGTGAATACAAGTGAACGAGAATGAAATTCTTTCAGCACTTTATCAGACAGTTGTAAACAGACGAGATAATCCAAAGGAAGGTTCATATACCTGCTATCTGCTTGACAAGGGAATTGACAAAATTCTTAAAAAAGTAGGCGAGGAGTGCAGTGAAACAATTATTGCCGCAAAGAACGGCGACAACAGCGAAACTGTTTATGAGATTGCAGACCTTATTTATCATCTTACGGTTATGATGGTTCAGCAGAACATCCCTCTTGAAGATGTGCTTGCAGAGCTTGACAAGCGCAGCGAAAAGACTGGTAACTTAAAGAAGTTCCATACTGTTGATAAAAATTCCTGATAAAACAAAAACCCTATGGCAAATGTCATAGGGTTTAAAAATGTGTAAATTTTATTTATGCGGCAACCATATATTTTGAAAGCGCATTTGTAAAGCTTTCTGTCGGCTCGGAGCTTAAAACAAGCTCAACAGGCTTGTTAATATCTAACGAGAAAAATCCCATAATAGAGTGTCCGTCAATTGCGACATCGCCGTTTTTTATCATTATAGTTTCGTGGGGAAATTTTGTGAAAATTTCAAATACATCCATAATTTCTTTTTGATTTGTAATTGTAATCGGAATATTAAACATCTTATCTCTCCTCATTAAAATAATAACAGCACTATAATACCATTTTTTTGACATTCATTCAATAACAAAATAAGCAATATTTTAAAATCCACATATTATACGAAAAAAAGGAAAAAGAGTATGAATTTTAATATAATTACCCTCGGTTGTAAAGTAAATCAATATGAATCACAGGCTATGCGTGAGGACTTATTAAAAAACGGCTTTGAACTTGTCGAGCCTAACACACCTGCCGATATAACGGTAGTAAACAGCTGCACAGTTACCTCTGTAAGTGACGCTAAAAACCGTAAGCTCATCAATAAAATTCGCCGAGAAAACCCCGACGGAATTATTGTGCTCACAGGCTGTATGCCACAGGCTTTTCCCGATAAGCAAGAGAATTTTGAAAATTGCGACATCGTGCTCGGCAACGCAAAAAGGGCAGAGCTTGTTCCCGCAATTTACGAATATATTGAAAATCATATGAAAAATGTTTTTATATCACCGCACCCTGTAAAAAACGAGCAATTCGAGGATTTATCTATATCTTCGCTCGGCGAGCACACAAGAGCATTTATAAAAATCGAGGACGGCTGCAACCGCTTCTGCTCATACTGCATTATTCCTTTTGCGAGAGGCAGAGTTCGCTCAAAGAGCATAGAGGCGCTAAAGGCTGAGGTAAAAAGAATTGCCGATAACGGCTATCGTGAGGTTGTCCTTGTAGGTATAAATCTTTCGGCTTACGGACAGGACGAGGGACTTAACCTTGCCGATGCCGTAGAATGTGTGTGCGCACAAGACGGCATTGAGCGTGTGCGACTTGGCTCGGTTGAGCCGGAGCAAATGGACGAGCCTATGATTAAAAGACTTGCGGCTCAGCCAAAATTCTGCCCGCAGTTCCACCTTTCACTTCAGAGCGGTTGTGATAACACATTAAAAGCAATGAACAGACATTATGATACCGCCGAGTACAGCAAGATTGTATCTAACATCAGAAACACATTTGACAATTCTTCAATAACCACCGATGTTATGGTAGGTTTTGCAGGGGAAACCGAAGAAGATTTTAAAGCGTCTATGAATTTTGTAAAGCAGACAGGCTTTGCAAAGGTACATGTGTTCCCATATTCAAGACGAAAAGGCACGGTTGCCGACAAAGCACCTAACCAGATAGCGCCGAATATCAAGGAGCAGAGAGCCAAAGAGATGGGCGAGCTTGTAGCAAAATCAAGAGCCGAATTTTTGAAAACTCAGGTCGGAATGACCGAGTCGGTACTCATAGAGCGCCTGCGCCATGGCTACCTTGAGGGTTACACTAAAAATTACACACCTGTTCATATTATATCAGATAACGATAATCTCTGCGGTCAGATTGTAAATGTAAAAATCACATCTGCCGAAGATGATTTCTGCGTTGGTACAATAGCTTAACTTACGCATTCGCTGTTTTTTATGGCGTTTGTAAGATTACTTATTTCAGCACTTGCGTTTTCGTCTTCAAGAGCTGAATATGAATAAAGCATTATTCCGCTGACTTTTTCGTTTTGTATAGCAATCTTATATTCCTTACTAAGCACATTGTCGCTGTAAAGCCAAGTGCCCTCGTCGGCATCGCTGTTTGCTTTATAGCCTGCCAATCCGACATATAGTTTTACCGATTTATTAATATCAAGATTAGACCATGCGGTGAGAGAATTTTCAAATGTCAATGCGGGATTGTCAAGGCTGTAATAAAGCTGCGGGCAGATATAGTCCACAAAACCTTTGCAGATACACCATGTTTTTACATCGGCGTAAATCTGTGCATTGTTGTCGATATTTCCCTGCGGAGAAATGCCAAAATCAACATCATTGCTGATTTTATGTATTGCCCTGTAAGTATCACAAATCAGAGTGTTTACATTGGCAATTCGCCAGTTATCCACCGACATACAGTTCATTGCACCCACAGTGTCCACATATTCGGCATATTCTTCATCGTCAAATTCACTGTCCTGAGTCGGGTAAAAATAATCGTCAAACTGTATTCCGTCAACATCGTAGTTCTTTACGATTTCGGTTACACCGTCAATTATCAGCTTACGAGCCATTTTGTTGGCAGGGTTCAGAAAAATTCCGTTTTCGGTTTCCTCGCCAAGCTCGTTATCTATCACATACGGATTGTTTTCACTCAAAACCTGCGGTGTGCTGTCGGTACTGATTCTGTACGGGTTCACCCATGCGTGAATATCAAGGTCAAGCTGCGAACAGACCTCGCACATTACCTCAAGTGCGTCATAACCCGGATTTACTCCCTGTTCGCCGCTCAAAATGTGCGAATAAGGGAAAAACTTTGAATCGTACAGTGCGTCACAAAACGGACGGACTTGTACTATAAGCGTGTTAAATCCTGCATTCTTGCTGTTGATTGCTATGTTTTTAAATTTTTCTCTGAATGAGGCTTCACTTTTGTCCGTTTCGTTCTGCATATCAAGTTCTATGTAAGAAACCCACACGCCACGCATTTCTTTTTCGGCTTTTTTCGGCTGCTCATCGACTGCACTGTCGATTGTGGCAGTGTCAACCGTTGCGGTTGAGGTTGGTTTTACTTCGTTTTTCACCGAGTACGCTCGTGCCACAAGGGCAGTTATCAGCAGAACGGCAGATACAATTATAGGCGCAAATTTTTTTACTGACATTAAAATCCTTCCTTTGAGGTGAAATATGGAGATTTATTCACAATTAACGGTGGTTTATCTTGTACTTATAAACCTTATATCAATAATTGTAACAATATCAGATAAAGTTAAAGCAATTAAACGAAAGTGGAGAATTCCCGAAAGCACCCTGCTTTTGCTTTCTGCCCTTGGTGGAAGTGTATCAATGTATATAACTATGCTCATTATTCGCCACAAAACCAGACACGCAAAATTTATGGTTGGTATTCCCGTAATTTTTGCACTTCAATGTGTTTTAGCATTTCTTATTTGGAGATATATCTATGCCTAATAAGCTCACTTTCACCGTTCCAACTGAATATGACGGAGTAAATGCACTCAACTTTTTGCGCTCGTACTGCAAGCTTTCATCAAGAATGATAACACGTCTAAAGCGAGAAAAAGACGGTATTTTGATGGACGGAAAAATTTTGCGAACCATTGATACCGTTTCGGCAGGTAAAGAAGTTATAATCAGGCTGATTGATGAAAAAATCGGCATAGAGCCTGTTGATGGCAAACTCGACATTTTGTACGAAGACGACTATATTCTAATAGTAAACAAGCCGTATTCAATGCCTGTTCACCCTGTAAAACAGCACCAAAGCGACACTCTTGCCAATATTGTGGCTTATTATGCGCAAAACAGCGGCAAGGAATTTACATTTCGTGCCATAAACAGGCTCGACAAGGATACTTCCGGTATAGTTTTTATTGCCAAAGACCGATACACTGCAAATGCTGTAAAATTTGCGCTTAACAAAACATATTTTGCGGTCTGCTCAGGAATTATAAATGGAAACGGCACTGTAAACGCACCCATCGCCTTAAAAAAGGACTCTAAAATGGTGCGAGAAGTTACACCCGACGGTGCAGAGTCAATTACTCATTACAAGGCACTCGCAAAAGGTGAGGACTGCACGCTGGTAAGTCTTGTGCTTGAAACAGGCAGAACGCATCAGATTCGCTGCCATATGGCATACCTCGGTCATCCACTTGAGGGCGATGATTTGTACGGAGGCAGACTTGATAAAATTCAAAGGCAGGCTTTGCACTGCGGTAAACTTGATTTTGTGCACCCGATAACAAAACAGCCGATTACTGTCACTGCGCCGATTCCCGATGATATGAAAAATATTTCTCAGGAAATAAAATCTGCGATTGAGCAAGGCTCTTTTTTATAAAGTGTCTGCGTCGGTCGGCAGATAGTTGTAAACTTCTTTGTATGACTCGAGTTCCGCCTCGGTTTCGGGTTTGCTCGGAATAAGTCCCGTGCAGTCGTAGGTTGAATAAGCGTTCGCCATTTGGTCAAGACAGCGTTCAAGATTTTTGTTTGCATTTTCATATGCTTTAATCGTATTTTTATTCGTTTTATTTTTACTTTTCAAAAAATCACCCCGTAGTTATTATTTTACGCAATACCGTAATAATTCGGTGATATTTTTAATCTTGCCGGTAAAATGTCGCAAAGCGACAAAAGGTTAGCCGTTTACGCAGAAAAAACTGTAAGCGCTAATTATATAGTATAAACCATAATATCTAAAAACATAACCTGTGTGAACAAGTATTTACACGATGCTTTACACACAGCTTTTCTTAAAAGGAAAGTTAGCAAAAACTAACTTAATGAAAATAACTTTAAAAGAAGTTAAGAAAAATGATTAAAATTACAAATTTATCGGAAAACGAGTTTAAGAAGATTGGCTAGGCTTTTGCTGTGTTTACCCGACCGACGATTGCTAAGTTATAAAATTACAATTGGATAATTTACAACTCGGGTTTGCTATGATATAATTTTATTAACTGATTTTTTGTATTATTTTGCAGGGTACGGTGATAAAATGAAAAAAATCGCAGTCGGAATACTTGCTCATGTTGACTCGGGTAAAACCACGCTTTCCGAGGCGCTTATGTACTGCTCGGGAAATATAACCAAGCTCGGCAGGGTAGACCATAGAGATTCTTTTCTCGACACATTTTCCCTTGAGCGTGACAGAGGCATTACCATATTTTCAAAACAGGCGGTAATGAAGTACAACAATACGGATTTCACATTGCTCGACACCCCCGGACATATTGATTTTTCAGCCGAGGCGGAGCGCACCTTGCAGGTGCTTGATTATGCAATTCTTGTAATCAGCGGCACAAACGGAGTTCAGAGCCACACAGCAACACTTTGGAAACTTTTGAAAAGATACAATGTGCCTTGCTTTATATTTGTAAATAAAATGGATCTTGACGGTGCAGACAAGCTTGCAATTATGGCACAACTGAGAACGAATCTTGACGAAAACTGCGTTGACTTTACATATCAAAACACAGATTCTTTTCGTGAAAATGTAGCTGTTTGTGACGAGCAAATGCTTGAGAAATATTACGAAACCGAAATTATTGAAAAAGCTGATATTATCAGAGCGATTAAGGAGCGAAAGCTTTTTCCTTGCATGTTCGGCTCGGCGCTTAAACTTGACGGTGTGCGTGAGTTTCTCACTTTGCTTGACGAATACACACAAATGCCCGATTATCCCGATGAATTCGGTGCGAAAGTATTTAAAATCGCAGAGGATAATCAGGGCAACAGACTTACTTTTTTAAAAGTGACGGGCGGAAGTTTAAAGGTGCGTGAAGTGCTTAAGAGCGACAAAAATGTCAATGCCGAAAAAGTGAACCGAATCAGAGTGTATTCGGGTGAAAAATTCACTGCGATTGACGAGGCGGCGGCAGGCACAGTGTGCGCCGTAACAGGCATTACTTTTGCAAAACCCGGTGACGGGCTCGGTGCGGAAGCGGATTCCGATTTGCCAATGCTTGAACCTGTACTCACATACAAGGTTGACCTTACAGACGGAACAGACCCACACACTGCACTTGCAAAACTTAAAATTTTGGAGAATGAAGATCCACAGCTTAATGTGGTGTGGAACAGCCGACTTGCTGAAATTCAAATACAGCTTATGGGCGAAATTCAGCTTGAAGTGCTTAAAAGCATAATTTTTGAGCGCTTTGGTATGACGGTAGAATTCAGCACAGGCAATATTATTTACAAGGAAACCATAGAAAACACAGTTGAGGGTGTGGGGCATTTTGAACCGCTAAAGCACTATGCAGAGGTTCATCTGCTTATAAAACCGCTTAAGCGTGGCAGTGGAATTATCATTAATTCCCGTTGCAAGGAGGATCTGCTCGACCGCAACTGGCAAAGACTTATACTAACTCATCTCCACGAAAAAACGCATCTCGGAGTTCTCACAGGCTCACCAATCACAGATGTAGAAATAACGCTTGTATCAGGCAGAGCACACGCCAAGCATACCGAGGGCGGCGATTTCAGACAGGCAACTTACAGAGCTGTAAGACAAGGCTTGCGCTCGGCAAAGAGCATTTTGCTTGAGCCTGTTTATGAATTTACCCTTGAAGTACCAAACGAAAATATAGGCAGAGCAATGTCAGATATCCAGCGAATGTACGGCACATTTAATTCACCTGAAAGCAGGGGAGAAGTAACGGTGCTTAACGGAACTTGCCCTGTTTCAGAAATGCGGAGCTACACAAAAGAGGTTATGCAGTACACCCATGGCAAAGGCAAGCTCGCTTGTATTTTAAAAGGATATGAGCCTTGTCACAATGCCGAAGAGGTAATTGAAAGCATTGGTTATGACTGCGATGCCGATTCTGAAAATCCTTGCGGCTCGGTTTTCTGCTCACATGGAGCAGGTTACAATGTGCCTTGGAATGAAGTTGCACAGCATATGCATTTGCCGAGTATTCTTGAACCCGCTAAGGAGGACAGCGTAAGTACAAACAGCAAAAACGCCTTTGAAAAATGCAAGAATCAGGACGATGTTTTTGCTCTTGACAAAGAACTTATGCAAATTTTTGAACAGACTTACGGCCCCGTTACTCATAAAAAAGCGCCGGAAAGGCGCAAAGTAACTGCGGTATCTGCAATAGATAAAGCCGCTGAAAAGCTGAGAAAAAATCCGCAGTACAACGGCACGGAATATTTGCTTGTAGACGGATACAATGTGATTTTTGCCTGGGAACACCTCAAAGAATTGACGGAACGCAGTCTTGACGGTGCAAGGCAAGTACTTATAAATATATTGTGCAACTATCAGGGTTACAGCAAGTGCAATTTGATTCTTGTATTTGACGCCTATCGTGTTAAAGGGCAGTACAGAGAAGTTGAAACCGTAAACGGCATAAGCATTGTTTACACCAAAGAGGCTGAAACCGCCGATATGTATATTGAAAAAGTAACGCATAAGCTCGCTAAAAATAACCGAGTTCGTGTAGTAACCTCAGATGCGCTTGAACAAATGATAATTCTCGGAAACGGTGCTTTGCGTGTGTCATCGCTTGCGTTTCTTGAAGAGGTAAGGCAAGCCGAAGAAGAAATCAGAAATATTATTAATAATAATGATTAAAAAGCAGTCGGCAGATTTTGTGATTCTGTCGGCTGTTTTTTGTAAAATATTGACAAGAAAAGGCGGCGAATATATAATTAAATTACTGTAATTACTTTAAATTTTTGAGGTGATAATATGGAATTTTTATGTGATACTAATTATATATTGCTCCCTGCCAGCGACAACGCTCAAAATAAAAGATTGTATTTTTATATAGATAATGAGCTTGTCTATGATTTAGTCGTTAGACTTGATAACAATACACCCGACTATAAATTTCCTGTTGATTTAAAAAGATTTAAAGGTAAAAAAATAAAAATCACTTCGTCACCGATTGTCGATATTTGCTTTGATAAAGCCGAAGAAATCAGCTTTGAATATGACGGCAAATACAGACCGCTGGTGCATTTTACAGCCGCCAAGGGTTGGATAAATGACCCGAACGGACTTGTGTATGCAAACGGAAAATATCTAATGTATTTTCAGCACAATCCAGTTTCCACAACATGGGAAAATATGCATTGGGGCGGAGCATTCAGCGAGGATCTTATACATTGGAGAGAATTTGGAGATGTGCTGTTTCCTGATAAAGATGGAACAATGTTCTCAGGTTGTGCAATAATTGAAAAGGATAACAGATGTGGTTTTCAGCAGGACGATACTCCTGTTATTCTGTATTATTACACAAGCGCAGGTCACACATCAGAAACTTCAAAGCATAAGCCTTTTACACAATGCCTTGCGTATAGCACAGACGGCGGAAAAACTCTGATTAAATATGACAAAAATCCTATAATAGAAAATTTAGCATACGAAAACAGAGATCCAAAGGTAATATACTATTCACCGCTTGACATCTACATTATGGTGTTATATCTTGACGGTCACAGCTTTGCAATTTTAAAATCCGAAAATCTGCTTGATTGGTCGCAAATACAGGAAATTACATTACCCGACGATGGGGAATGTCCCGACTTTTATCCGCTTTGCGCAGACGGTGACAGCAAAAATATTAAATGGATATTTTCAGCCGCCTCCGACAGGTATTATATCGGCTCGTTTGACGGCAATAAATTTATTATTGAAACCGAACAAAAAAGACTGAATTTCGGTAATGCGTCATATGCCGCTCAATCCTGGTCGGATATACCTAACGGCAGACGAGTGAGAACTGCTTTTGCGTCATTTGTAATACCGAATAATCCGTTTGGCAGTTGTCTTGACATACCGCAAAATATGACTATAAAAACAATTAACGGTGAGCCGTATCTATCAGCATTGCCTGTGAAAGAATTTGAAACGCTTTATAAAAACAGAGATGTCAAAACCGATGTTGTGATTAATTCGGATATGCCGTTTATTAAGAGTATTCAAAGCAAAGCCTGCGATATTTCTGTTTCTACAAGTGCGGAAAAATCTTTTTCTTTGGAGCTTTTCGGTCTTAAAATCACTTATGACAGTAATAGTAAAACTTTATTCTGTCTTGATAAGTCCGCTCCGCTAAAATGTTGTGGACATAATCTAAACTTGAGGGTAATATTTGATACCGTATATGCCGAAATTTTCGCTGATGACGGCACTGTATTTATGGGTATGACCTATATTCAGGACAGCAATCTCAACAGATTAGAAATAAATTCAGAAAAAGCAACTATTCACAATATCAGCATTTCAGAATTAAATTCAATCCACGAAAAAATTTAATATACGGCTTGAATATATAGACAAAATATGATATTATATATAAAGTTAATAAAATAATTTTAAACTTGGAGGAAAATTATGTCTGTTTCATATATGACACATCCGCTTATTCGCCACAAAATCACTTTACTCAGAAAAGAAAACACTTCTACAAACGAGTTCCGTAAACTTGTAGAGGAAATCGCTATGCTTATGGGTTACGAGGCTCTTTCTGACCTTGAAACTCAGGAAATTAATATTAAAACTCCGCTTGAAGAGTCAAAACAGCCTGTAATTTCAGGTAAAAAACTTGCCGTAGTACCGATTTTAAGAGCCGGTCTTGGTATGGTCGGCGGCATTCTCGCTCTCGTTCCGTCTGCAAGAGTAGGTCACATCGGACTTTATCGTGACCCTGTCACTCACGAGCCTCACGAATACTACTGCAAACTCCCTGAGCCGATAGACCAGCGTCAGATCGTTGTTGTTGACCCAATGCTCGCAACAGGCGGTTCGGCAGTCGCAGCAGTAGATTACATTAAAAAGCATGGCGGCCAAAAGATTAAATTTATGTCTATCATAGCAGCTCCAAAGGGTGTAGAAACTCTTATGAAAGCACACCCCGACATTCAGCTTTATGTTGGAGCACTCGATCGTGAGCTTGACGATAACGCATACATTCGTCCGGGCCTTGGCGATGCAGGCGACAGAATCTTTGGTACTAAATAATATTTTGAACTAATATTTATAAGGAGTAGCTGTAATTACGGCTACTCCTTTTTTGTGTTTTGAATTGATATTTACAATATAAAATTGCTTATCTGCATTAAATAAATATGATTAAATGCCAAATAGTTTAAAAATCTTGCAATAAATTATAAAAAACTGTTGATTTTAATAAAACTATATGCTACAATAATATAACAAGATACACAAATAACAATGCAATATCACACAACTGCGTTTGCATATGCAAGCAAGGAGGCATTTATGAGTAACACAGTAAAAAAATCTAACATCAAAAAAATTTTAGTCCGAATCATTTCAATTATTCTCATACTTATTATTCTGCTTGTCGGAGTATTTACTGCTATTTATTTTACGAGATTTCAAACAATATCTACAATAAGAAAGGTTACAGACTATGATGATTTCAATGTTTATAAAATGAATGTAAAATATGATTATAACCTTGATAACATCATTGAAAAGGGCATTACCGATGACCAAAGTTTTGTAAATGCTATTGTCGGGGAATCCTTGCCATTTCTGCCTATCAGCATAAAAGCGCCCAAGTTTGCGTGCAGTGCATTTACAATGACTGCGAGCAACGGCGATGTACTTATGGGTCGCAACTATGATTTTAAAAATGATTCCTCGGCTTTGCTTGTGTATTGTTCGCCAAAGGACGGCTACAAGTCTGTTGCAACAGCTGCACTCGATAATATTAAAGCTAATGTTGCCGACAAGAATATAAAATCAAAGCTGACTTGCCTTACAGCGCCGTTTATCTGTCTTGACGGAATGAACGAAAAAGGCGTTTCTATTGCAGTTCTTACCCTTGACAGTGACCCTACTCGTCAGAATACAGGCAAGCAAACCATCGGCACAACTCTTGCAATCCGACTTGTGCTTGACAAAGCCGCATCTACGCAAGAGGCAGTTGATTTGCTCGGCGAATACGATATGTTCGCAACAAGCGGCAGAGATTATCATTTTTATATTACAGATTCAAGCGGTGACGGCAGGGTAGTGGAGTACGATTGCAACAGCGCCGACAGAAAACTAACCGATACACCAATTCGCACAATAACTAATTTCTACGGAATGTATATTGATAAAGTTCAGCCAAACCAAAAGAACGGCATTTACGGTCATGGCAAGGAGCGTTATGACAAAATTGAGGCTGTTTTTGAAGAGGAAAAAACTAACTACACAACAGATTCCGCATGGAAAGCCTTAAAAGCAGTAGCGCAGCTTCCAAATCCCGAAGATGTCACAAGCAACACACAGTGGTCAATAGTGTATAACGATACAACCTTGACCGCCGACATAGTCCTCCGCCGTAATTGGGAAGATATCTATTCCTATGACTTGAATTATTAAATCAGATATTAAAAATTTAAAAATTCCCCTCATATGTCATTTAGCATATGAGGGGGATAAACTTAAAAGGGTATCAGTACTTTTATGTACTAATATCCTTTTTTGGTGCAGGTAACATACTTTTGTTTTAGGAAAAACTTTTTACCTCGCCTATTGCGGCTTGTTCATAGTCAAAGTATCATCAACGCTCTCACAAAAAACAGGCTTGGTATTACCACACAGAACCGTACCGCAAGAAGAGCAAGCGAGAATTAACGCTTGATGAAATCCGTGATATGTTCGGTTCTGAAAAATATAATCATGTCGAAAACAAAAATCCTGTACTGCACAGCTAAAAAAAGAGGGAACAGCCGAAAAGTTGTTCCCTCAAATTAAAATTAACTTTTAAAATTTATTTAACGGCAGAATAGATTTACATAAATTTTGAAAGTTATTTTACAAAAATATTGAATTTTCACATATTGTATGCTAAAATAAAAATGCCAAACAAATTTAATTATAATGCTTACACAAGTGTGTATTTTTATTTCGGTAAAAATGCAGGCTCTATTTCAGCATACTTGTAGTAAGCGTTGAATTTGTTTGGCGACAAAAGGGCTATGTGTTTTTCGAGGTGCGTAGCTTGTTCTATGCACCTTTTTTATTAGAAAAACGGTGATGTTTTAAATTTTTTCAAAGTTTTTAAACTTTTTTAAAAATTTTCAAAAAATTTCTCGAAAAAATGAACTTTTTTGACATTTAAAGTGTCTAATATACAGAGCTTACAGCATAAGCCCTTTGTCGCCTAATATGTTAAAAAAAAGGAAATGAAATTTTATGAAAACTAAAAAACTAAAATGTCTTGTAATGCTGATTGCAATGTTAGTGCCAATGACAAGCGTTACATTAAGTGGTTGTAACGGAAAGAATGAAGTTTCAAACGCTACACCCGACCAAGCAACTACGCAAATTACTACACAGCAAATAACTACACAGGAACAAACAAAACCAACGGTTGCAGAAACTACACAAGCTCCTAAGCCAGATTATCACGAAGCCTATCAAGCGTATAAAACCGTTTTGAAACAAAATGCCTTTGAAATCAGAGCGTATGATTATCAGAACAAGACAGATGAGTCAAAGCAAATTGTTTTTGAGGATATAATGGGAGATGATACGCCTGAACTGATATTTGTTAAGTCTGTTGAAGATACATACAACGATTACACATATGTAACGCTAAATATATATACTTATTCTGACGGAGAATGTAAAGAGATTTCTTTTAAAGATAAGGACGAATACCAGTTACAAACATCACTTCAATATACATATGACCCGTACATTTTATTTAAATCATCAGACGGAAAAGATTTATACTTGTTTACACAGAGAAGAACGACATCTAATGTGTGCAGATTTTTCAAATTTACAACTGATAATTGTGAAGAAAATGAAATTGATTTTAAAATGATTATGGAACAGACAAAAACTGAGATTCCTAATATCAGCAATTCAGGCAACCTGTTTGATGAAGAAGTCGGTTACGATAAATGTGATAAGTATAAATACGATATTCTTGATAATATGGGTTCTTTGCTGTTATACAGTGATTATCTGGATAGTGATTACGGCAATTATTACAGCCCTGAGAAATGCAAAGGTATGTCATATTCAGAAGCAATGTCTTTTTTAGCTAAGTATGACAGCGACTCCCAAAACAATGCAGATTACAGCCCAATAGCAGGATTTTACAGAGTGCGTAAAAACGGTATGGTAAGCAGTACAGTTGAAATAGCTGATGACGGTACTTTTGTAAGTGAAGTGAAAGGATTTTCAGCAAATAAATACTATGAATCTATTTGTCACGGTGTAATTACAAACCTTAAAAAGGTGAATGATAACAAATATACATTTAATTGCAGTGATACTGTCCTTGATGAATCTGAAACAAGGAATATAAGCGGTAAAACTTGGACAATAGAACATTGTGATAATGATTTTGACACAACAGATGAAATTACTCTTTATACAGAGGGAACAATTCCTGCTGATATGGATTCAGACGATTATAAAAATTATAAATATTGGGATGCACCTAATATTGAACAAGCGATAAAGAATAAAATCATCTTTTTACAAAACGGTTCAATTTATAATTTGAGCAGTAAAAATTGATTTTTTAAAAATTTTCAAAAAATTTCTCGAAAAAATGAACCTTTTTGCGTTTTGGATTGTCTAATATATAGGAACGCAAAAAATCACAAAAAGGAGGAAATATTATGAAAACAATCAAAGAGCTTGTATTGAGTGCTAAAAACGGCAATAAAAAAGCATTTGATAAGCTGTATGAGCTTACACATAATGATGTGTGGTACAACTGCCTTTCTTTGCTCAAAGATGAAGAAAACGCAAAAGACATAATGCAAGAAACCTACATCACCGCATTCTTAAAACTTGACACCCTCAATGATGAACAAAAGTTTTGCGGTTGGATTATATCAATAGCTGTAAACAAATGCAAAAACAAATTGAAAGGAAAGGTGGAATATCGGATAGATGATGAAGTTCTGATTACAGAAGCAGAAACAGATGAGTTAATGCTACCCGAGGAGTACATAACCAAAACCGAAAAAAGAAAAGTACTGTTACAGATTATGGAAGACACACTTTCATTCAATCAGTATCAGACTGTTTTAATGTTTTATTTTGATGAAATGTCAATTTCTGAAATTGCACAGGGACTTGAAATTTCAGAGGGAACGGCAAAATCTCGCCTTAACTCTTCAAGAGCAAAGATGAAAACCGCAATTGAAGATTACGAAAAAAAGAGCGGTGACAAGCTTCACGGCGTTGTTGTTGTACCTTTCTTTACAACTATTTTCAAGGAAGAAGCAAAGAACCTTGCAGTACCGAACATTACAATCAAGCTCCCGAACGGACAGACACTTGCGACCTCTGCAACAAAAGGCTTTGCGACAGGTGCAAAGTCAACAGTATCATCTATCATAAAGGCAACAGCAACTGCAACAGTAAAAACAAAGGTAATCGCAGTTGTCTGCGTTGCTACAATACTTGCAGGCACATCAGCAGTCGGCACAAGTCTTCTTGCAGGCTGTAACGCTGAGAAAGAACCGACAGAACCGTCAATAATATCTTCAACTGTACAGACTTCAACTGTATCATCTGAGGTTAGCAAGGCTATTGAGGATAACGGTCTAAAAATTGATAAAGACGGCAACATTACAGACAAGAATGGTAAGAAAGTCGAAGTAAAAGACGGTAAGGTAGAAGTTAAGACTGACGACGGTAAGACAGTTACAGTCAAGGCTGACGATGTAAAAACTACGGTATCTAACAACAATAACAGCAACAAGGGTAACACCGAAAAGAGAGAAGTTACTAAGTCAAATACATCTTCAAATACCAATACATCGGGTAACAACCAGAAGCCAGCATCTAAGCCGAGCAACTCTTCAAATAATAACCAGTCATCAGCGTCAAATACTAAAGCGACTGAGGCTCCAAAATATAAGTACTATAAGCATCACGATGCTAAGACAGTATATCACGAGGCTGTGACAAAGCATCACGATGCTGTTACAAAACATCACGATGCAGAGTGGATTGTAACAGGTACTCATGAAGAAGATGTATATGAATGGGTAGGTTACAATGTATGCAATGACTGCGGTATGAGGTTTTCAGATGATAACCAGATGGATGAACATCTCCTTTGGGAATTAGAAGAAAATGGTGGCAGAGGCTCATATCATCATGAGAAAGAGTATGTAAAAACAGGTACTAAAACAGTAGAAGACGGTGAGTGGAAAGCAGCCTATGACGAAGTTATTACTCCAGCTTGGACCGAAACAATCACTCCAGCTTGGACCGAAACAATCCCAGCTTACGACGAGGAAGTATCTGTAAATGATGACTGGGATAAGAAGGTTCTTATCAACTAAGTGAGAGGGTATTAATTTGATATTATTTACTTTAATCATAGTTTAACATTTCAAGGGAAGAGGTCTCAATATTGAGTCCTCTTTTCTTTTGTATAGAAACTTTTCTTTTTATACAAGAAAGTATTTAATTAAAATATAATAAAATAATAGGAAAGGTTGTAGAGTATATGGGTTTTGATGATTGCTTAATATTATTGTTTAACTATTTAATAGTAGTAACTTCGTGTGTGTTAGATTTAATTGATTGGTATAAGAGAGGCAACCATAGTGTGGCTTGTAGTGTACTGATGACTGTTCTTTAATGGAAGATGTGAATATGAATTGTGGCTTGTTCATAGTCAAAATATCATCAACGCTCTCGCTAAAAACAGTCCACCGGGCACCCCATAAAATTCTGTGTAAATAATAATCCTTCAAGCAATAACAAAA
>OGUL01000184.1_pt1 | contig 82084 bp, 70 predicted proteins | sample 1553651 | NCBI WGS metagenome assembly OGUL01 (sample SAMEA2580048, study PRJEB22360) | human gut metagenome | biome: human gut; feature: human-associated habitat; material: faeces | place: Denmark | collected 2008/2010
TACAAAAATTAAAAAATAAAATTAATCAGGAACTGGCTTCTATTTGTGAAAAATACGGATTAGCCGACGGAAGTAATTTGGAAGAGGTAATTGAGTTTCTGAACTGTTCAATTCAATTGCTTAATATTGAATTTGTACATGGACGAGGCAAACACAAAACGCAGCTGCAACGGGATTACGAGAAACTTTACAGTTATCTTGAAAGACTGGACAACTACAACAAAAGTCTAGAAATATGCGGCAAGAGAAAGAGCTATTCAAAAACTGATACGGATGCGACCTTTATGAGGATGAAAGAGGATCATATGCTCAACGGACAGCTCAAGCCGGGATACAATGTACAGATAGGAGTAGAGAGCGAATATATTGTCGGAGTAGGCTTGTTTCCTAATCCCACAGACACAACTACGCTGATACCGTTTCTAGAGAGAATACGAAAAAACACCGGAAAGAAATACGAAAATATCATAGCAGATGCAGGATATGCAAGTGAGGAAAATTACACATATCTTGAATCGGAAGAACAAAATGCGTATATCAAGCCTGCCGATTATGAGATTAGCAAAAAGCGAAAATACAAGAATGATATTTACCGCAAAGAGAATCTCTTTTACGATGAAACAGGAGATTACTTTGTATGTCCTAATGGCAAAAAGCTGATCTTTGCTTATGATAGCAAACGCAAAAGTCAGAATGGATATGAAACAACAAGGAGAAATTACATATGTGAGGACTGTTCAGGCTGTCCGCACCGAGAAAAATGCTACAAGGGAAAATATGAAAATCGAAAGATAGCGTTTTCTCCGACAATGGCAAGGCAGAAGAAGGAAGCCACACAACGGATAACTACAGATGAGGGTATTATCCTGAGAATGAACCGTTCAATTCAGGTAGAGGGAGCATTCGGAGTAATCAAGCAAGACTTTGCATTTAGAAGATTTTTAACGAGAGGAAAAACAAAGACCGAAACGCAATTTTTCCTTCTTGCATTCGCTTTCAATATTCAAAAACTATGGAACCGAACAAAATCTGACCGTTTTCACAAACCTTTATTTGAGAAAAAAATCGCATAGCGTTAAGAAAAGTAAACAATCCGAAAAAAGAGGATGGAAATTTTATCCACCCTCTGAATTAGTGCGTATGCCATTGAAGATATTTTCAACTTTTTTAAAATTTCATTCTTACTAAAACTTAATCTATCAAAAAAATAGGGACTGTTGCAAATTTCACTCATTTGCGACAGCCCCTTAATTTATGATTCTGAAATTGTAAGATTGGCTTTATACGAGCCGGACACCCAACACGAGGACGCATTATTAATTGTAAAGGTTACAGGCATAGAAACCGAACCTTTCATACCGTCAGATTCGGAAATATCAATAACCGCCGTAATGTCTGACGCATTGAGAGAATCAATTTGGCTGCTTGTGCCGTAAACTGTAATCTCAAGATTTTTTTGCGTAACCTCCGCCGAATATCCCGAGGCAAGACCCTGTACCATAAATTTCTCAACAGTCAGCTTTTTGCTCGAAAGTGATGACAAATCAAGCGTTACCTTTGCTGTTGAAGTATTGCTTATATTCTTGCAATCGGTCGGAATTTCAACGGCAAGGTCAAATGTCGATTTATTATTTGTAAGTGTTGCGAAATCAATCGGAGCAAGACTTACAGAATCGGTTTTGCTCAATACATCTTCTGTACCGGCAAGGAGTATTGCTGACGGTTCAATAGAAATCATATCATCAGTTATCTCTAAGCCTGAAGGCATATTTGTAAATGTCGGTTTAAGGCTAACTTCTTTTTCAGGAAGAACAGAAATTGCCGCCTCAACGGATTTGAAATCGAGTGAGAGTAAATCTGTATTTATCTCTTTTCCGTCTGCATCGTACAAAATAATGTCGGCATTAACCTTTCGTGAAGAATTAAGCGTGCCGTCAATATTAGCGCTTGCAACAACCTTTGCTATTTTAGACACCTCAGACTGAGGTCCTGTAATATAAATAGTTTTGGATGACAAGGTTGTTGACGCATAGTAGCCGTCATCTACCTTATAAACTACATTTTCCTGAATATCAAAAGTTTCTTCTCTGAGATAATCAATAAAAACATCAATAGTTGACGGTTTTATTGATGACGAAATCTGAAAATCGCTGTATGGGTTATTCTTTGAGGCATTAAGATACAATGTGTAATTCCCGGCTGAATCTACATAATTTGCGGTAGCTTTTACCGTAATGTCAGATGGCTGCAAAGAACCAACCACTGCCCTATTGCCTGTAACCGTAAGTGATGCGGTATGATCGCTGCCCGAAAAAACCTGCAAACCGTTATTTACCGCCTCGTCAGACAATTCAACCTGAACAGGTATACCCGATATAGTTAAACTTGTATCGTTGCCTGTACTTATACTCATATAAATCCATATTACAAGCGAAATAACTATTGAAATTATAAATAGAAAATTTGTACTTTGCAAAAAAGCCTTAAATTTAGATCTTTTGCTTTTATTATTTTTCATCCGACTTCCTCCTTATCTTTTGGAGTAAACCGGCAGCCATAGAATCATCATCAACATTCTCAAGGAGCAGCGACTCAAGTTTGACAACGAGCTCATCTCGTGTAAAGTTACGCAAAAGAACACCGTTGATAGCAAGAGAAATAACACCTGTTTCCTCGCTGACAATGAGAACTACGGCATCGCTCTGCTCACTGATGCCAAGTCCTGCTCTATGTCTTGTGCCCAAATTTATATCAACATTCTTGTTGTCTGTTAAAGGAAGAATACAGCCCGCCGCAAAGAGCTTGCCATCTCGCACTATGCTTGCACCGTCATGGAGCGGAGCTTTGTTGAAAAATATATTTCCAAACAATGCAACAGAAGTATCGGCATTAATTATCGTGCCTGTTGCCGCAATATCAGACAGCTTTGTTTCTCTTTCAAAAACAAGCAAAGCGCCTGTTTTAGATCTTGAGAAAAGCAATGCTGTATCGGCAGCATCTATAATAGACTTTTTAACAGCCTGTTTCCATTCGTCACTTTTTTCTCTATGAGTTATCAGCTTAATATACTTTTTGTAAGTATTATTTCTGCCCATCTGCTCAAGATACTTTCTGATTTCAGGCTGAAATATTATTGCTACCAATATAACCGCCGCCTCAAAAAATGTTCTCAGCAAAGAAGTCAGCATCATTAGTCCAAAGAGTGAAGAAATCAAATATATAATAAGAAGTGCAACAACGCCCTTTAACAGCTGAGCTGCACGAGTTTCTTTTACGAGCTTGAAAAGGCTGAAAATAATGAAAGCAATAGCAAGAATATCAATAATATCACGAATTTCAATAGTTTTTAATACAGCAAACACATTTTGAATCCACTCCATTATTTTAACCTCCTCTGTTTTTCATTACTTTATTTTAACACACAATCGCATTGAATTGCAACCTTTTTTACATTCTTTTGTAATAATTAATTTGACTGACTGATTTAACAAGATAGTTGACTTCATTTTGAGTTGAAAATGACGAAATCACCGCTCGAACTGTTCCTTTTTCGAGTGTTCCAAAGCACTTATGAGCAAGCGGCGCACAATGAAGTCCTGCCCTAACCGCAATATTAAATCTGTCATTAAGCATTTGCGCCGTTCTTTCGCTGTCAGTATCTTTCAAATTAAACGAAATAACAGGTACAAACTGCTTTTCATCAGGTTTTGGAGTATAAAGCTCTATATTTTTAATTTTTCGCAGTCCGTCATAAAGATTTTGAGCGAGTTTTATTTCATAATCAAATATTTTTTGCGGAGTTTTATTCAGAACATATTTAATTCCCTCGTTAAGTCCTGCTATTCCGAGTAAATTATGAGTTCCGCTTTCAAATTTATCCGGTAAAATTTCAGGTTGGTTTATCTGTGCCGAAAGACTGCCCGTTCCTCCCTGAGTCAGACTTTCGGGGATTACCTCACTGTTTATTATAAGCAAACCCGTACCCATCGGCCCGTATAACCCTTTATGCCCTGCTGTGCAAAGAAAATCTATATCCGAATTTTTCATAGAAATCGGTATAATTCCTGCAGTTTGAGCGGCATCGGTGCAGAACAATATGCCGTTTAGCCTGCACAAAGCCGCAATTCTTTCTATCGGCAGGCGCACACCAAATACATTAGACGCATGGGTACAAATTACAAGTTTTGTATTTTCTTTAAAAGAATTTCTGAAATTGTCTATTGTTTTTTCAGTATCGCCAAATTCAATTTCAGCAACTGAATAGTCTACTCCCTTAGTTTTGAGATATTCAAGCGGACGAACTACGGCGTTATGCTCATAAGAGGAAATCACCGCATGGTCGCCTGATTTTAATATGCCCTTAATTACAGTATTAAGAGCTGTTGTGCAATTATTTGTTATAATTACATTCTCCGGATTATCTATATCAAAAAGCTCAGCGGCATTTTTTCTGCAATCATACAATACCTCCGATGCTTTCATAGCCATTTTATGACCGCCACGCCCCGGATTTGCACCAATCTGCGTAATTGCGTAATTTACCGCATTTACAACAGACCTTGGTTTTGGAAAGGTGGTAGCTCCGTTATCAAAGTAAATCATTCTAAATCAGCAGGATATACTCCCTGCACAGGTATATTCATAGCCTTTAAAATTTCAATGCTTTCTTCAACTCTGTTCACAACAAGTAAACTATAACCGCATGAGCCGTTTCTGTATTGCAAAGGAGTGCGTATTATCTGAGTGCGTATTCCTCGTCTTTTGAGTGCCTCTCTACCCCGTTGCGTATAAGTGAGAGTGCTAAAAACAAAAACAGATTTTTTCATATTATTCACCACTTTATAAATCTTAATTTTTATATTCTCCCTGTTACATAATATGAATTAATTTTTATATGGTTATTTTAATGGGGGTGTATTATTTAGTTGTGGTTTAGCGCACATAATTTAACAAATTTTAGAATTTTTAATAAGCAAAGCCAAAATCACGCTGCAATCATGATAGGTTCTATGATAAAAGTTGGGATAATAATGCTATCTTAAAAATTTTATCAAGCAAAAAAGCCTTCACTTTGAGGGGAAGGTGGCATTTTCGCAAGAAAATGACGGATGAGGTGTCGCCGTTTATGGCGCTTTTCTTAATCTAAACTTTTATATAAAAGAACTCTTAACGAGTTTTACACCTCATCAGTCACTTGCGTGACAGCTTTTTTCTGCGAAAACGGCTTCCCCTTGATAACTCTGTTCTTAACCCCAACTTTTGACAAAGAACCTCATGATAAGACTAAACTTTCACATAGCAAAAGCGGCACTCACAAGGAGTGCCGCTATGCAATAACTTTTGGTTATTTAATTATTTAAGGAAAGAAGATGTACCGCCGATCTGGCCATCAATACCTGTAAAGCCATTTGCGCAGCATACATAAACTCTCATATTTGCCTTACCGATTTTTGAAACTGTAAGTGTTCCGTTTGTTACATTCTGAACATCACCTGTAACAGCGTCAACATATTTGCCGTTAGGAATATTCTTAAATGTAGCACCACTTGAAACAGTTACAAGTGCAAGGCTGTCAATACCGTCTTCTGCACTTGTATAACGGCGGATATAAGACATATCGCCACCTGTTACATATGTGCTTGAAGCTGTGTACTGACCCTTTTGGAGAGCAGGAACTGCTCTTCTGATAGCATTAAGCTTTGAAAGGTGAACGCTGAGTGGGCTTGCAAGTGTTTCAGCAACAGTACCTGATGCTGTGTACTCGCTAAAGTCAGTAGCTGTTACATCACCCTCAAGATAATCGCCGTAGTAAGCACGACCTGTTGTTGAAAGAGGAGCGTTAGGACCAACATCAATAACTTCGCCCTTCTGGAACTCAACCTCTGAACCATAGTAAACGCATGGAATACCACGGAATGTAAACATAAGGTCAAGGTTCTCTGCCCAAGTCTGTGTGCCGCCTGCAAAACGACTCTTTTCATCAGGCTGTTCAGGAGCATAGTCATGAGAATCAACATACATTACATTGTATGTTGCATCATTATAATACTGGTCTGTGCTCTTAGCAAAGTTATAAGCACCGCTTGCGTTACCAAACATTCTGTGCATCTGGAAGTCAATACCCTCCATACCCGATGCCATAGATCTGTCAGGTGTGTGGTATGTAATACCGTTTAAGAAAGCATTGTCTGAAGTAGGTTCATCTGTAGGATCATCTTCTTCGAGATAATGATCAAATACAACATTCATATTGTTGTTGATATCTTCAGCAGAAGTGCCGTAACTCCATAAATCAGCCCACTTATTGTTTGACTCTTTCCAAGTGTAGTAAGGTGTAGATTCCTCTGCGTGGCCACGATACCAAATCTGTGTGTAACGAGTACAGATTTCGCCAAACATAAGGAAGTTGTTGTTACCCGATGCCTTTGCAGCAGCATAAAGCTGGTCATTGTACATAAGGTTAAGTGCAAGTCTTGGAATATGTCTTACTGTATCAACACGGAAACCGTCAACGCCCATATTGATATAGTTTGAGTATACATCTACGATGTGTTCTGCTACTGCCGGATTTTCTGTGTTGAGGTCAACACAGTCACCTGCGATTTGAGCAAATTTACAGGTCCAGTCGTCCCAGTTAAGGCTCTGGAAATAACCTGTATGATAATAGTTGTTTGTATTATATTTGTCAGAAGTCGAAATCTTTGCAGAATCATAATCTGATTGGTCCGGTAAGCTGCCTGTTGAGTTACCTACATCCGAAGAGTATGTTGTATTCTTCATAAGGTTAAGTCTTTGAGAATACTGAATTCCAGGCTTCTGTGCCCAGTACTCCTCTGCTGAATTAAGTCCGTATGTGTCAAGAAGCAAGTCTGTAGGAATCATTGACTCTTCAAGATTTGAAAGGTCTTTTGTTGTATCTTTTTCAAAAAGATTGCAGAAATAAGCCTCACCGAAGTTACCGGTATGCTGGAAAACTACGTCCTGAATAATCTTCATACCTTTTGCGTGAACCTCATCAATAAGATCCTGGTATGTAAAATCATCACTCTCATAACGAACATCAACGGTTGAGAAGTCCATAGCATGATAACCGTGATAATCATAGCCCGAACCGTTTGTAACTACAGGAGTAATCCAGATAGCTGAAAAGCCAAGTGCCTTTATATAGTCAAGCTTGTCTGCAAGACCTTTGAAGTCACCACGCCATGCAGGGTCTGAATCAGGGTTATTTGCCTGTGTGTCATCCCAGCAATGAACATTGTTGCCTGTATCTCCGTCATAGAAACGGGTTGTCATAACAAAGTAGATAGACTCTTCACGCATATCCACTGAATCAACAGGGTCAATTTCATCAGGATTGTACTTTGTCCATCTCTTGTTTTTGTACCACCACTCACCGGTAGTTCTTCTTAATTCAGGTGAATACTGTTTGCCGTCTTTATCTGTAAAAATCATATTTACAGCCGTAACATCGTTGATTACATAAGTAAACCAACCGTTTGAAGAGGCAGTCATTTTTTCACCCGGATATGAATCTGACATTGCGCTGTTTGTTGGAAGTGAATTCCAAAGGTAAACATATGGCTGTGCAAGTTCACTGTTCTGATAATGAATAGTAATGCCTGTTTCAGCTGACGCCGCACCAACCTCTTCGGTTGTAGCGTCAGCGTCAGCAGCGTTTACAGATACTATGCCTGCTGTAATAACAAGCATTACAGAAAGTACTAATGCACACCATTTTTTAATTTTTGTCATAATAGTACCTCAATATATTTTAGTTAATCGTCATATGTTAAATTACTGTCCTGCAGCCATCTTCTGAAGCATTGTAGCGTCGATGACATCAAGAACACCGTTACCGTCAACATCACATGTCTTGAAATCATATGTCATACCGCTGTATTCAGCAATGATCATCTGGAGATATGTAACATCGTTTACATTGACAATGCCGTCACCGTTGCAGTCGCCAAGCATAAACGGAGTTGATGTAGGCTGTACTGAAGTTGTAGGCTGTGTGGTTGGTTTTGGTGTTGTTGGTTTTGGTGTTGTTGTTGTAGGAATAACAGATGTAGTCGGCTGTGTTGTAGTCGGTACATTAGAATCAGCTGTATAAGTATAAGTCTTTGAAACCTTTGAGTTGTCAGAACCTTCGACATATACTTCAACTGTGTATGTTCCCTTTACTGTAGGTACAAATGAGTATGAATCGTTAAGTGTGTAATAAGGAATGTTCTTATTACCGTTTGGATCTGTAACTACATACTTATAGAAAAGAAGGTTTGTACCTGTATTACCGCCGCCTGCAAGGACTTTAACGGTAGCTTTTGTGTTGAGCTTAATAAAGTTAAGATTAAATGGTGTTACATTTTTAATAACAGGCTTAACGAGTGTTGAGTCATCTGCAACAGTAAGTGTGAGTGAACGCTCGTTTGTGTTGCCCTTTGTATCAGAATACTCAAACTTGATTGTATATTCACCAACTGCTGATGGTGTCCATACATATGAGTTTGTCGAGCTCATAGGAGATACTACCTTGCCGTTTACAGAAATCTGATAGCTGATAGTAGCATTTACAAGGCTATTTGCTGTTGTTGAAAGTGTAACAGCTGTACCTGTATAAATTGTGCTCGATGGGTCTGCTTTATAAGAAGTTACCTGAATATCACTTGTATCATATACAGACCAAGTATTTGTCTTGTTGTTGTAAAGGTCGCCTGAACCTACTGTAAGGTCATTTGACTTATTGCTGCCTGAACTGAAGATAACATTCTTATAAGCCTTATTAGGAGTATAAGACCATACATTATCGCCGATTTCAGTCATTGATTTGCCCGGCCATGCAGCGTTGCTATCTGTGGTGCTGTTCCACATATAGCAATATACATTTGACCAACCTGCATCATTCTGGCAGTAAATTGGTTTTGCATTGCCCGAAGAAGTTGACGGCTGTGTAGCCTGTGTCGGCTTAGTTGATGATGTTGCCTGTGTAGCTGAAGTAGCCTGTGTTGGAAGTGTTGTGCCTGAGTAAGCTGACCACTTGCCTGTGCTGAGGTCATAGATCTGACCGTTGCCGGCATAAGTAAGGTTGCCTGTCTGTTTGCCACTGCCGTTGTTGAAAATAACATTCTTAAAATCACCAGAAACTGTGTAAGCATAAACGTCATCTTCAACCTTTGTCATAGCCTGACCAGGCCATGTTGCGTTGTTGCCTGCACCATCTGTCCACATATAGCAGTACAGATTGGTCCAGCCGTTGTTTGCACGAACGTATACAGTATCGCCTGTTGCTGCTGATACTGCCATACTGCCTGCACAAACTGCTGATACTGCGAGCATAATACAAAGTATTAAGCTGAGTACCTTGTGCTTTGTTGTTACCATAAGAATTTCCTCCAAATTTTTTGTTATGGTTTTTGTGGATAATATAATTCCACATTCTGACAATTATATTATACAACAATGTTTGCTAACTGTTTTTTCTTTTGTGGAATTATTTGATTTTCTTGCAAACAAAATTATTATACAATATTTGTATACAATTAACAAAAAGCAAGTGATTTGCAAGAATTAATATCAATATGCACAAATGCAATGTGCATTTTTTGTGATAAATACTAATACCTTTTATTCTTGATTTTATCCCAATAAGCCTTGTATGCCTGCTCGTTTTTATTGTCGCCGTATTCGTAATAAACTCTGTCACGAATAGTATCGGGCAAATATTGCTGATTTACATAATGATTAGGATAATCATGAGGATAGTTATAAAATTGTCCTTTATTGTTATTGTCTTCCCCATCGTAGTGCATATTTTGAAGTTGTCTTGGTACAGGACCGTAATTTCCGAGCTTTAAGTCCTGAGTTGCACGATTTATTCCCATATAAGCCGAGTTTGACTTTGGAGCATTGCACACCATTACTACGGCATCGGCAAGCGGTATTCTTGCCTCAGGCAATCCGACTGCCTGAGCAATATCCACGCAAGACTTCACAATAGGAATAAGCTGCGGATATGCAAGTCCAACATCTTCACAAGCACACACCATAAGTCTTCTGCAAGCGCTCGGCAAATCGCCTGCCTCAAGCAAGCGTGCAAGATAATGCAAAGCTGCGTTGCTGTCACTGCCACGCATACTCTTTTGATAAGCCGAAATAATGTCATAATGCTCGTCGCCGTCTTTATCATATCTAACTGCGCTTTTCTGCACAAGCTCGCTTACTATCTCTTCGGTAACGGTTTTAACTCCGTCTTCCTCATCTGCCACAAGAATAGAAAGTTCAACCGCATTCATTGCTTTTCGTACATCTCCTCCACAACCGAACGCAATTTTTTTGCGGCAGCTTTCGGGAAAATCGACCTCTATCTCCTGTTCCTCTGCAATTATATCGGCGGCTCTTTTTACGGCTCTTTCAATCTCTTCGGGCGGTACGGATTTAAATTCAAAAACAGTAGAACGACTGAGAATTGCATTATAAACATAAAAATACGGGTTTTCGGTAGTTGATGCAATCAGAGTTATAGAGCCGTTCTCAATGTATTCAAGCAAAACCTGCTGCTGCTTTTTGTTGAAATACTGAATCTCGTCAAGATACAGCAAAATTCCGTTCATTCCCGAAAAAGTGTTAAGCTCCGATACAACCTCTTTTATATCTGAGGTAGATGCGGTTGTACCGTTCAGCTTTTTCAGAGTTCTGTTAGTTCTTTTAGCTATATATGTAGCAAGTGTAGTTTTTCCCACGCCTGATGGGCCGTAAAAAATCAAATTTGGAATTTCTCCGCTTTCAATTATTTTTCGTAACGGCTTGTTTGGCCCAAGCAAATGCTTTTGCCCTACTATATCGTCAAGTGTTTGCGGTCTTATTCTGTCTGCAAGCGGAGTATTCATAGAGTAAACCTCGTTTCGTTTTGAAAGTCATTATATAATTATAGTACATTTGTTCGCACAATTTGTCAAGAATTTTGGTAAAAAAATCCGTTCCGCCTTTAGTTTGACGGAACGGAATATTATTCTTAAAGCGAATTATTTATTAAACAAATTATTCGTAAAGCGGATACTTTTTGCAGATTTCTTCAACGCCTGCTCTTACCTTGTCGGCACTGTTTTCAAAATCATTGAGAACAAGTGTGATATACTCGGCAATCTTGTCCATATCTTCCTCGTTAAGACCTCTTGTTGTAACGGCAGCAGTACCGATACGAACACCGCTTGTTACGAACGGAGAAAGCGGTTCACCTGGAATAGTGTTCTTATTTACTGTGATGTAGCACTCATCAAGACGAGCCTCAAGCTCCTTGCCTGTAACGCCTGTATCACGAAGATCCATAAGAAGTACATGGTTGTCTGTACCGCCTGAAACGAGCTTGTTGCCTCTCTTGAGAAGTCCCTCTGCAAGTGCCTTGCAGTTAGAAACAATCTTTGCGCCGTACTCCTTGAACTCAGGCTTTAATGCCTCGCCAAAGCAAACTGCCTTTGCTGCGATTGTGTGCATAAGCGGGCCACCCTGTGTACCCGGGAAAATAGCCTTGTCAATCTGCTTAGCAAATTCTTCACGACAGAGGATAAGACCGCCTCTTGGGCCACGAAGAGTTTTGTGAGTTGTAGATGTAACAAATTCGCAGTATGGAACAGGGTTTGGATGAACGCCTGCTGCAACAAGACCTGCAATGTGAGCCATATCTACCATAAGATAAGCGCCAACCTCGTCTGCAATTTCACGAAGTTTAGCAAAGTCGATAATTCTCGGATAAGCGGACGCACCTGCTACGATGAGCTTTGGCTTACATTCCTTGGCAATTTCAAGAACCTTATCGTAATCAATTCTGTGTGTAACGCTGTCAACGCCGTAAGGTACAAAGTTAAAGTACTTACCTGAAATATTTACAGGTGAACCATGTGTAAGGTGACCGCCCTCGTTAAGATTCATACCCATAACTGTGTCGCCGGGATTGAGCATAGCAAAGTAAACTGCTGTGTTAGCCTGAGCGCCTGAGTGTGGCTGAACATTTGCGTGCTCTGCGCCGAAAAGCTCACAAGCTCTCTTGCGTGCGATTTCCTCCACAACATCTACGCACTGGCAACCGCCATAGTAACGCTTTCCGGGATAACCCTCTGCGTACTTATTTGTAAGCAAGCTACCCATTGCTGCCATAACAGCAGGAGAAACTATATTTTCGCTTGCAATAAGCTCAAGATTTCTTCTCTGTCTTTTAAGTTCCGCAGTCATTGCCTCGCCAACAGCAGGATCATAGCTGTTGAGGTAATCGAGTGCTGCGATATTAGTTTTTTCACTCATAATTATTCCCCTTTATCTAAAATAAATTTTAAACATCATAAACAGATGCTAAAGCCTTGTTTTTAAGTGCGTACAAATCATCAAGCGTACACACCTTGCCCGACTGATTTCTAAGCTCTGCCGCACCACGCATACCTTTAAAGTATCCTGCAATCAGTTTTCGTGCTTGCAGCATTGCCATATGCTCGCCCTTGTACTCAACCATTTTTTCAATGTGTCGGCACATAACATTGAGCTTTTCTTCAAGAGTCGGCTGTTTGAGAACGCAATCGGGATTTTCAAGATAAGCGTTTATTTGAGAAAAAATCCATGGATTGCCAAGTGTAGCTCGTCCAATCATTACAAGCCTGCATCCTGTGTAGTCCATTACTTCTTTAGCCTTTTGGGCAGAGGTAATGTCGCCGTTTGCAATAACAGGAATTGACACCGCATTGCTGACTTCCTTTATAATATCATAGTCAACAGGCGGCTTATAATACTGTTCTCTTGTTCTGCCATGAACTGTAATTGCCGCTGCGCCTGCCTGTTCGCAAATTTTAGCAACCTCAACTGCATTTACAGCTGAGTTATTCCAACCCTTTCGGATTTTAACCGTAACAGGCACATCAACGGTGCTCGTTACTGCTTTTACAATTTCTCCGCAAAGCTGCGGATTTTTCATCAATGCACTGCCGCTGCCGTTTGAGCTGATTTTAGGAGCAGGGCAGCCCATATTTATATCAATAATATCGGGCTTGTTTTCCATAGAATGTATAGCAGCATCAGCCATACATTTGGGGTCATCTCCGAAAATCTGAATACCGCAGGGGCGTTCATAATCGGAGATTTCCATAAGCTCCTCACTTTTCTTACTGTTGAAAGAAAGTGCCTTTGAGCTTACCATTTCACTTACGCAATAGGCAGCGCCAAATTCCACGCAAAGCTCACGATATGCCCTGTCGGTAACGCCTGCCATAGGGGCAAGCACTGCGTGGGACTTAAATTCAACATTTCCAATTTTAATTTTTTCCATACCGCTCTCCTTATGAAGAATAAATATCTCTCTGCTCTCTTCTGCGTTCAAGCACATAAGATATTTTTGTGCTGAGCAATACGAAAATCAAAACAATTATACCTACAATTACGCAAACCCAATATACAACACCTGCGGCATCATTGGTTTCGTAACGCTTTGTGCTAACTTTTGAAGTTGAAAGCTGGGTAGGCGACACCGTTTCATTGACTACATTATTATTAAAATCATATTCTGTTGTTTCTTCGTAATACGGCTCTGTCGGTTCTTCGGTATATACAGGCTCCGTATATTCTTCTGTAACTTCTTCGGTATAATATTCTGTCGGCGGCTCTGTGTAAGGCTCGGTTTCGGGATAGGTTTCAGGCTCGGTATATTGAGGTTCTGTATATTCTGGTTCTGTATAAACCTCGGTTTCCGATACATCTCCGTCATCTATTCCGTCGCCGTCAATATCAACGGCATTTGTGCCGATTGCAGCCACAAACATAAACAATACCGCAAACAGCATACAGATTGCATATTTTGAAATTCTGTATTTTTTCATTACATTACTCCTTGCGGATACATATATTCAAATTATACCAAAAGCCACAATATATTGCAAGCTGTTTTTACATTTATTTATAAGCCGTCCTTAAGCACCTCATAAAGCACATTGCCAAGCAGCTCTCCGCTGTACTCCGCCTCCTCTATTGTATTTGCGTCTGTTCCTATTTCTATAAGCAAAGAACCGTCACAAATATATTCGTTATAAGCAAAATAGCCGAAATTGAGCGGTCTTGTCATTCCGGGGTACATTTCTTCCGCTTTATTTTGAATTTTAAGCGCAAAATTAAGATTATTCTCCCAGCTTAAAAAATTCATCTCGCCGTCGGTATCGCAACCCGACAAAATCATAATTTGCGCCCCCTGCTTACCGTCATATGTAAATACAGGCTTTACCTTTTGAGTTTCTGTACCGATTGCGTCACGATGAATATCAATAATAACCTTAATATCCGTATTATTTTCCATAATGCTTTCGACCGTCTGCGCACTTCTGTCATAAGAACCGCTGTAAGTGGAATCATGTACTGTGGTATCGTGCATTGTCTTTATACCACGCTTGTTGAGCACATCGGTAATTGCATCTCCGACAGCCGTTACATTATAATCATTGTTCTGTGTGCGTGAGTAATAGCTTTCGTAAAAATAATCCACATCTTCATCCATATAACTTTCGCTTGTATGGGTGTGGTAAATAAGCACCTGCGCCGAACCGTTTGAATCCACATCAAACGGCAGCTCACTGCTTAAGGCGGACTCAAAATCATAATCAAGTCCCGTATTGTTTTTTACATATGCCGTACCGCATTTTACACCGTTTGCCCCGATATGCTCGGCAAGAATGTCATATACTTCTTCCCCACTGTGGTCGCCGAAAGAATCGTAATATCCTGTTTTATCCTTTTCACCATTAAATTTTCTTGTAATCGTTACAGGCTTGGTTGTCGGCTGTGTTTCCTCCTGCTTTTTTGGCTCTGTCCGATTTTCGTTTGTATTTGCAAGATTTGAAAGTTTATATGTACCGTCAGACAAGGTGAGCGCCGCAACAGCGAGAGCGGCAGGCTTATCGCTTGCAAAACATTCGGGCAGTCTTTTATAAATGCAGAAAACGGCAGTCAATACAAGAACTATTGACGCCGTTATTTTTAATGCTCCTAATCTTTTCACAAAATCACCGCCTTATAAAAATATATGCCGATGATTTTAATGTATGACCAAATTGCTACATAAGAGATACAAGCTCCGATATATTAAATTCATTTTGCAAAGCGCCGTTGAGTGCAAAAGAAATAAGTCTTGAGGCTCTTTCTGTAAGCAAATCAATTTCTCGTGGAATAACAACCATCTGCCTGCCCTGCGGAGTTATTCTGCGCCTTGCTCTGTGCGGATCGTTTCCGCTTAATAAATCCGATGCAAAGGTAGCGGCATCTACAACAGTCGGCACTCCTATTGCAATTACAGGCACTCCTATGGTGTCCTTGTTAATTTTTGTGCGGTGATTTCCCACACCCGCACCGGGTGAAATTCCCGTATCACTTATTTGCAGAGTACAACCGAGCCTTTCAAGTCTGCGTGACGCAAGCGCATCTACTACCACAACGGCATTCGGCTTTATTCTTTTTACAATGCTTAAGATGTACTCGCCTGTTTCTATGCCCGTTTGCCCCGTTACTCCCGTTGCCATAACCGCAACAGGTCTTAATCTGTCAAGTCCCGTACTCCTTGCAATCTCTCCCGAAATATGCCTTGTCGCAAGCACCCTTGCGCTCGTTTTCGGCCCGAGGGAATCGGGAGTAATCTCCGGGTTTCCGAGCCCCACCACAAGCACAAGTCCGTTGACAGGCAAAAGCCTGCGGATTTCTTTTCCTATTGTTATAAGCCTTTCATCGGTTTCCGTAAAATTATCGGTAAGTGACGGAAGTTCAATCGTAATGTATGTTCCCTCTTCCTTGCCGAGCTGCTGCTGAGCTTTTCGTGTTTTTACCTCAAGTCTTGAAATGTCAAGTCCGTTTTCACTGTACTGCACAAAGTCAACGCCGCCCACATCTTCGCCTGCTATTTCTCTTGCCTCTACCGCAAGGTCTGTTCTCAGTTCCATAAAGTCGCCCCTTTTATCTGAATACTGCTATTATCTTGTGTATAAACATTGCTTATATTCTTTACAAGAAAGAAAATTTTTGATATAATAAAATTTAATTTATATAAACAAAAAGGTGTGAATGTAAAATGATAAAATCACCTGTTATTAAGGCGATAACGGCAACAGTATCTGCACTTATGATATTTTCTGCTGTAAGCGTATCGGCTAATGCAGCAAGCATTGATAGCAATTCAAAAACATTAAGTAAATTTCAAATTAAAACTTCAGACAATACAAAAAATGATATTCCGTCTGCATACAGTTCAGTGGAGCTTGGCATTGTAAATTCTCCGAAAAACCAAAAATACAACGATTGCTGGATATATTCCTCGCTCTCGGTGCTTGAAACAAAACTTTTAAAAAAAGATTTTACGGCTAATAATTTTTCTGCCGAGCATATGAACCTATGGGCAACAACAAAAAGCAACGGTAAGGGCTGGCAGCGCAATGTCACTTCCGATGGCTATGCTTTTACCGCACTCGGATATTTAAGTTCCTGGCAAGGCGGAATCGAACAAAGCGACTACGACACTCTTGTAGAAAAATATACTCCAGACAAAGACCTTTCCGCTTTTGTAAATTACGGAGCAACGGCTATAAAGTATCTTGATAATTGCTCACGAGAAGAAATAAAGCAGGAGATTATGGACAACGGCTCAATTTATGCCGCATATTCGCATAGTACATTTTACGAAAACAGCGACAGAACCGCTTATTTTTGCCCGAAAGGCTCGCCAAAAGCTACGGGGCACGCAATATCTATTGTCGGCTGGGACGATGATTTTGCAAAGGAGAATTTTAAAACCGCCAACGGTATTCTTCCCGAAAATAACGGCGCATGGCTCGTAAAAAACAGCTGGGGCAACTACAACAGCTTAAACGGCTATTTTTGGATGTCGTATGAAGACGCCTACCTTTTCAGCAGTACATTCAGATATAACTATGCCATTGAAGATGTAACACCGATTACCGATGATATAAAGCTGATGCAAAATGAAATTTACGGTGCTACCTACGAATTTAATTACATTGACTATGACAGCGTTACTTATCTTAATCTTTTTAATTTTTCAGAGGGATACAACAAGCTCGATTCGGTAATGTTTGAAAGCACTGCCAAAAATTCGGATTACGAAATTTATTATGTTCCTGCCGAAAATAAAACTCCCGTAAGCGATGAATCCAAATGGACATTGCTAAGCACAGGTACAGTTCCTTACAGCGGCTACTTAAATATTGACACAAACGATTTTGATTTGCCTGTTACATACGGTGCGATTGCCGTTAAAATCAGTAAAAATGAGGCAAGCGACAAAAACACTATCGGCGTTGGCGAATGGCTGAATAAATCGAACGGACAATTTGCCTTTATAAATGAAACTAAAAAAGGCGAAAGCTATATTTATAAAGACGGAAAAATGATTGATATTCTCGATTGGTACAAAGCCGAGCGAGATGATGACCTCGGCGGTACTTTTGTTATAAAAGCAATTACAAATAAAACCGAGCTTGCTGTAACTATGCTCGGAGATATTGACTTAAACAATAAACTTGATGTACTCGATGTTACGGATTTACAAATGGCAATTTCGGGCGGTTCAAATCTTACGGCTGTTCAAAAACTGAATGCCGATACCGACCAAAATAATGAAATAAATGTAAATGATGTAACCCAACTTCAAATTATGATTTCCGATAAAAACTAAACAAAAGCAAAAATCACAACTGCTGAGCCGAACAGTTGTGATTTTATTTTATCTCATTTGAGGAGGATCGGGCATATCCGAGTCATTCGGTCTTTCCATTCCGTTCATATCTCTGCCACCCATACCGTTAGGGCCGCCCATTCCGCCTGAGCCATAAATAAGTGAAGTCATTTCAACCTCTGTTGAATACTCTCCTGCGGTTACTGTATAGGTCTGTCCCGTTGTAATTTGCGGACAGCTGATTACTACGCAAGCATATGTTTTGGCAGGAGTGAAAGATACCAAAACTTCTCCACTGCTGTTTTTAAGAGTAATTTCTCCGCTTGAGTTTGTATTGACAAACATTGAACCCTGCGTTGAGTTTTCGCCGAAATTCTGCGCCATCTGAGTTGAACCTGCCGCAACGAATATACCGCCTGTAATTGTTGCCTCGCCGTCATAATCAAGTGCGCCGTCCGCTCCGCTTGTAGGGCCTGAAACATAGGTTTCTCCGCCTGTAACAGTGAGTGAACCATTAGAATCCACTCCGTCACCGTCTGCTTCTATTGTAATCTTACCGCCCGATATGGTAATAGATGCATTTGATGAGCTGAAATTATCTCGATCAAAACCACCGCCAAAACCGCTTTCATCTTTTCCGCCTGCGGCATTTATTCCGTCATCACTTGCTTTCAAGGTAATTGTGCCGCCCGAAATTTCAACCTCTGTTCCCTCTATGCCCTCATTGCTTTCGGTAATATTTACAGTGCCTCCGCTTATGCTTGTTTTGCTGTCTGCGTGAATACCGTCATCTCCGCTTGAAATTGTAAATGTGCCGTTTGTAACGGTAACATTTGTGTTTGAATGTAAAGCGTCGTCCTCGCAGTTCAGATTAAATGTACCGCCGCTGATTGTGAGATCTCCTGCGGCTTTTATGCCTTTCACACTTACGGAATCCGTTGCGCTTGAGGAGCTTGAACCACTGCTTGTAGTGATATTAAATGTACCGTTTTCAATTTGAGCGGTAGTGCCTGCGTCTATACCGTCACCCTTGCAATTAACGGTAAATTTGCCGTCTGCAATATACACAAAGCCTTTTGAGGTATCGTCTGTATTCTCTGCGTGAAGTCCGTCTTTGCCTGAGGTAAGGTTGTAAGTGCCGCTCGCAATTCTTATGCTGTCTTTACCGCTTAATGCGTGGCTTGCCGCTGTAACTGTATATTCTCCGCTTGTGAGCTTTAAATCGTCCTTAGAAACAATGCCATGACCTTTTTCGGATGAAACCGTCAGCTTGCCCTCGCCGTTTAGAGTTATGTCATCTTTAGAAAATACCGCCGCATCTACATTATTATCGTCTGTCTGAACATACTCCCCTGTTGAGGCAAGTGTATTTTCGGAATCTTTCGCCGTTGTTACAAATACTTTATCCGCCTGCTTTACATACAATGCGGCGCTTGATTTGCAAGTAATCGAGGCATTTTTGAGTACAATTTGAATTTTGGTTTTGCTGTCTGCGTCCACAATAATCTGTCCGTCTGCTGTTGTACCTGTTATTATGTATGTACCCTCGTCCTTGAGCGTAGCCTTACTTCCGCTTACCGTTACACTGTCTGAACTTGCGGTTGCGCCCGATGACGAAAAAGCAACCGTAACCGCCGAGCTTTCATCGTAGCCAACCTCTTTATCCCTGTCGGTAAACATTTCACTGTCGGTTGAGTCATCAGATACTGTTGAGGTTTGCGTAGCATTGTCTGCTGTTGCCGTTGAGCCTGACGAGGTGTTATTGTTTGTATTTGCACAGCCTGTTACACTTACCGCTACTATTAATGCCGCAAGCAAGGCTGCGAATTTTCCTTTATTATTATAATTAAAGCTCATTATTAGTTACCTCCTGCCTTGCCATACTGATTTCAAGATTGCCGTTTCTGCATCTTAAATCATCAATAAAATCTTTTTCATCGTTCGGGTTTTTGAGAGTAACATTATATGTAAGTTTGAACAAACTGCCCATATTAGCGGTTCTTACCGATACCGTTTCATATTTTACGGTATATTTTTCAAAGAGGTCGTCAAAAGCACCTGTATAGTTGAGATCCTCGGGAATGGTTATTCTTAATATTCTGTCCTGCTCAAGCCTTTTGTCTGCGCCGATATTTATTTTATTAAGCACAAACATTGCTAATCCTAAAATCAAGGCGAATAAAACGGCATATCCGAGGTAACCCATTCCGCAAATAAGACCTGCGCCCATTGCAAGGAAAATTGTGCCGATTTCCTTAGCCGTACCGGGTACAGAGCGGAAACGCACAAGGCTGAATGCACCTGCAACCGCTACACCTGCACCCACATTTCCGTTTACCATCATTATTACTACGCACACAACCGCCGGCAATAATGCAAGGGTTACAACAAAACTCTTGGTGTACTTTGTTTTATACGAATAAACAACCGCAAGAAAAATACCAATTACAAGCGCAACCGCAATGCAAAGTAAAAACTGCGGAACTGCTATTGATTCGGTTGTTGCACTGAAAATTCCTGAAAATAATGTATTAAGCATATTTTTTACCTCCGTTTGCTTTTTCGTGCATAATTGCAAGATAAGCATTGCCATATTTTGAAAAAGATGTCTTATAGATTTTGTTTTCACTTAAAATTTTTGTCATCCACATAGGAACAGCCGTACCTGTCTTTATTTCCATAAGAGAATAATCGTTTCTTAATATCGGTGTTCCGTAAATACCTTTACAAAGTGATAAATCATAGTTACGCCAAAGAATATTATCATCAAATGTTACTCTGAAATCATAATCATTTTTTGAATAAAAGGCCTCTCGGTTGTATGAAATTACAACCTGCGGAGCAATCTCTTTGTAGTGTTCAAGAAAATAATTGACTTCTCTTAAAATCTGACTGTCGGCAATATGTTCACCGTTGCAAAGATAGCACATACTCTCGTTCTCACTCATTTCTGTTCTGCGTTTATAAACAACCCTTTTGTATTTTTTCTTGATTTCTATAAATGTTGTGCTGTCGTGCTTGGCAACGCCGTAGCTCCTCAGCCTGAGCTTTTCTTTGTAAAGCGGATGCTCAAGCGAGCGCCTTATAAGCAAAAAATCGGGTGTATCAAAATAAATGTTGCAAATTGTGCTTTTGCCGTACTTATCGGCATACATATATTTCTGCATTTCCTGCATAATCATTTCTTTTTGCTCGTTTGTCACAAGGTACTTTATTTCATAGCGCTTAAATACGCTTTGGTAACTCATATTTATTCCCCTTTCGTTTTGATGAGTATATTGTACCGTTGTAACTTTAAATGAAATTAAAATTTTACTTAAAATTTACCTTAAATTTAAAATAAAAAGAGAGGAATAGTTAGGACGGACTAACTATTCCTCTTTAAATTAGCAAACACCAAGTGCCGTTAGTGTTTGCTAACTTGTTTAATATTATATCAATAAATACATTATTTGTCAATTAAAACATAAATAAAATTTTATTTAACATCAAAACCCACTTCTTTTTGAATATAAGTAAAATAACTTACATCATCATCGGTATAAGAAGTTCTGTTGTTAAAACCTTTTTTTATATTAATATTTCTGTCAATAAAAATTCTTCTGCACCACATACATGCCCATGAATACGGCAATAAAATCGGCATTTTCTCCACAAAAGAATATTTATTTGCCATATATGTTTTATTAGGAAAAAGCGATGAAATAAAATTAACAAATCTTGATTTTTTTCTGCCTGTTTCCGTATTAACTCTTCGTCTTTCCATTTCGGACATAACCGCAACATCTAATCTGCCGAGAGTCATACTTAATAAAATATATTCTTCAACATCGTCAAAATCTTTAACTTCACTGCCTTTTGAAAACCATTTCAGTGAAATATCACGCAGTTTTTTCTCAAAAATCTGTATTCCGCATTGCTTAAAACAATCGTCAAGATATGCCCAATCGAGTTTGTCGGCATATTTTTTATAAAAAACATACTCATCCGCAATCATTCGGATTCCTATTCCGCCCTCGGAAAAGTGCTTGGCAGAGTGAAGCAACATATAGATATAGTAATCTTCAAGCGACATTTCCTTAGAGAATGAATAACCGTCACGCACCTTGGCTCTTTCAAGCTGATTTTCAAAAAAAGCATAGTTCTTATTGTTTTTTTTCAAAAGTGAACAATGCATTTCAATATACATAAACGGCTGTTTTGTAAAATGGTATTGCTGTGAATCGTTTTTCAAAAATTTATAACCGTTTTTATTGAATAAAACCTTTATTTTTTCAATATCTTTTATTTCAAATAAAACATCATAATCAGCAATCGAGCGGTCAAACGGATTTGGATAATCGTTTTTAAGAAAATAACCTTTCATCGGCAGGTTATAAATCTGCTCTTTGTCAAAGCATTTCAGCAAATTCTCAATCTCATACTTCATTGCTGTATCAATATAAATCCAGTGATTAAGATCCTTTTTTGCGTAAGACAGCAGTTCAGCAGAAACGCTGAATTTTTTAGAAAGCATAATAATTGCCTCATCAAAAATTGCGTCCATTCTGGTATCATTAGAAATCTGCCTTATATGGTCAAGATTACAATTTTCATACGGCAGTTGCTGTTCTGTTCCGTTTAAAACACTTGATACAAGCGATAAATAATATGCATATTCTTTTTTTTGAGCGTCATTAAGATGTTTTTTCATTATACAAAAACTACCTTTTCTTTTTTATCTTTATCGACTTATTCATTCTGTGCGCTGAATAAAGCATACGCATTGGCGCTTTGATATACTCCCACGCTGACTTATAAAATCTGTATGAAAGCGAATTATCGGTATAGTGTTTTCCTTTTCGATAAAATGCGGTAACCACACCTATAATATTTTCGTCAGTAATTCCCCGTTCTTTATGAAACTGATTATCACCGCAAAAAATATATTTGCTGTCCTTATCAAATCCGACAACTCTGTGCAAAACAAAATCGCCGTTACTTCTTCGGTATAAAGCAACATCAAGATATTTTAGCCTGCCATCAGGCTTTTTAAGAACCACAACATCTTCGCCACTCCTGAGCATAGGATACATACTTGTTCCATGCGGAGTAAAAGTGACTGTGCCGCCGCTGCTGAGTTTCTCTTTAATTATCTCTATTACATCTTCAAGTTGAATTTCTTTATTATTCAAAGACATCTGCATCCTTTAGCTTATTGATAAACGAGTCAATATCAGCACTTGCTTTTTCTCTCGTAACATCGTATTCATCGAGCATTTTTTCAACAAGCTCTTCTTTTTCAATGCCTTTTTGGAGCTGCTCAAACAAAAAAGCTCCTGTTTCATTGAGATTAATTACTCCGTTAAAATCAAGAGTAAGACTGTTTACAGGTACTACCACATAAGAATCCGCTACTTTTCTTAAAGCGAAATCATCTTTAATCTTCATACTGACATCTCCCGAATATTTATAAAAAAATTGTCTTCACTTTTATTATATTGTAATATATAAAGAGCAAAAAAGCAAGTAATACAGAGAGTTTTGAGCATACAAAAAGCTCCGCAGAAAACTCTGCGGAGCTAAGTGATTAAGTATTAATTATCTGTTAAGATAAATTAGTTCTCTCTTCTTCTAACGAGGAAGAATACACCTGCAGCTGCAACCATTACGCCGGCAAATACGAAGAAGATTGTTGTCTCCTGACCTGACTGTACTGAGTTAGAGCCTGATGATGAACCATTTGATGAAGAGCCGTTTGATGATGAACCGCTGTTTGAAGAACCACCGTTTGATGAACCGTTTGATTCAGCAGCATCGTTCTTAGCCTCTGCTTTCTTAATCTCATCTTTGTTAACCTTTTCGCCACCCTTTGTTGGGTCTGTGCAGTTACCAAGAATACCCTCGATTGTTGCCTTCTTCTTGTTAGCAACATCCTGAGTCATTGTTTCAGCCTTAACAAAATCCTCAAGCTTGTAATTTACATTAGACATTACAGCGAGTGGGCTGATCTTGAGTTCGTTGATAAGATCCTGTGTCTTATCTGTCTTACTTGTATCAGCAACACCTTCGTCAGAAACATAATCGAGAAGGTAGTCAGCCATAAGTGTTACATCTGTTGTACCGTCTGCAAGAGCTGAACCGACTATTTTTGATGTTGAAGTAATAACCTTCTGTGGACCACATTCCGGATGGTTCTTCCATGCAGCCTCAGTATCTGTCTTGTTGCTGTCCTTAGGGTTCTCAATCTTGTTACCTGTTACATACACGGTATCGCCAATGCAGTTACCGTTCATGATTGTGTTGTAAATCTGAGAACCTGTATCAGCACTGAAGATTACGCAATATAAGTTCTTGCTGCCGGAATTCTGAATTTCTTCAGCGTTGCCTGTCTTTGTTATATCATAATAATAAAGATCGTCGCTTTCCTTTTTGCACACTTCTTTCTTTGTCTGCCAGCTTGGCCATTTACCTGTACCGTCAGCTCTCCAGATGTGGCAATAGATCGTGCTAAAGTTTTTCCAACCTGCACTCTTTACATCAAAGTAAATCTTTGTGCCGGCACCTACCTGTGACTCGTCACCTGCTGCTACTGCTGAAGAATCGTCAGCTGCTACTGCAGACTCGTCATTTGCTGCTACTGCGTCCTCTGCTTCAGCTGCACTTGCTGCAAATGCGCCTGCTGAAAGCACTAATGTTGAAGCAAGAGCAAGACTCATTACTTTTTTGAACATTTTAAATCTCCTCCATTGTTCTTTTAACTTTAGGAATATACTATTCCATTGGAATTATTATACATCAATTATTACAAAACTTCAATACTTTAATTTCTTTTTATCGTTGTTTTAATATACAATGTTGCTGTACTGTTTTTAGTAGTTCTAAACAATAATAGCAATAAATTGCAAACCATCAGACAACAAAAATCAAATTATGTGGATTTCGCAACATTTATGCCTTAATCATACCATATACAGTTTCTTTAACGATAGCAAGTGCTTCATCAATCTTTTCAGGATTTTTTGCACCTGCCATAGCCATATCCGGCTTACCGCCGCCGTTGCCGCCCGCTGCCTGTGCAACAGCCTTAACGAGTTTGCCTGCATTTACGCCGAGTGCCTTAGCATCTTTACCGCAAGATGCGGCAAATGTAACCTTGCCGTCATTTTCGCAAGCAAGTACAACGATTGAGAGAGGAGCAACATCTCTTGTTCTCTCACACATTGCACGAAGTGCGTCAGCGTTTGCATTGTCAATTTTTTTAGCAATAATTCTTACGCCGTTTTCAATTTCAGAATTAATAAAGAGGTTGTCAACCTGCATAGCAGCAAGTTTTGTGTTAAGCTCTGCAATTTCTTTCTGCTGATCATGAAGTAAGGTTGCAATCTTCTGTGCACCCTCTTCAAGAGCCTTTGTATTTGAAATCTTGAGTGTTTCACAAACATTAAGTACAGTTTCACGAACATCGTTCATATACTGAAGAACACTAATACCTGTGATAGCCTCAATTCTTCTTACACCCGATGCAACAGAGCCCTCCTGACGGATTCTGAACAAGCCGAGGCTTGAAGTATTTGTTGCGTGAGTACCGCCGCAGAACTCAACGGAGAACTCACCGATGCTTACAACTCGTACAACATCGCCGTACTTCTCGCCGAACAATGCCATAGCACCGAGTTTCTTTGCCTCTTCGATTGGCATTTCCTTTGTAATAACAGGGATAGATGCAAGAATCTTCTTGTTTACAAGGTCTTCGACTTTCTTAAGTTCTTCATCTGTCAGAGCCTCAAAGTGAGTAAAGTCAAAACGAACCGAATGGTCTGTTACAAGCTGACCTGCCTGATGAACATGATTGCCGAGAACTTCACGAAGTGCTGCCTGCAAAAGGTGAGCCGCTGTGTGGTTACGCATAATATTAGCTCGTCTGTCAAAGTCAACTATTGCACGAAGTTCTGTGCCGACCTCAAGTGTGCCGCTCTTAACGGTACATGAATGGAGATATACACCCGATGCATCCTTTGTTGTATCGTCAACATCAACCTCAAGTGTGCCTGCCTCCATTACACCTGTGTCGCCTACCTGTCCGCCGCTCTCTGCATAGAACGGAGTTTTGTCAAGAACTACAAGTGCGGTTTCGTTCTCGCCTACGCTGTCAACTCTTACGCCGTCTTTAATGATGGCAAGAACCTTGCTGCCTGTATTAAAGTCAGTATATCCGCAAAATTCTGTTTTAGCAATATCAGAAAGGTCTGTTGAATCCGAAATCCAAGCGTCTGTGTCTTCTTTCTTTCTTGCATCTCTTGAACGCTGTTTCTGCTCTTTCAAAAGCTCGTGGAAACGGTCAACATCAACATCTATGCCCTGCTCCGAAAGAATTTCTCTTGTAAGGTCAATTGGAAAACCGTAAGTATCGTTTAGCTTAAATGCGTCCTCACCGCTGAGTACCTTAATATCCTGATCATCAACAATGCCCTGCAAAAGTTTAAAGCCCTGGTCGATTGTTTTCTGGAAACTCTCTTCCTCAACTCTGATAATCTTTGTAATAAACTCCTGCTTTTCTTTTAATTCAGGATATGCCGACTCGTTTTCTTTTATTACAGTTTCGCAAACCTTATATAAGAAAGCATCTTTGTAGCCTAAAAGTCTGCCATGACGAGCAGCTCTTCTAAGCAAACGACGGAGAACATAGCCCTTGCCCTCGTTTGACGGGAGAACACCGTCACCAATCATAAAGGTTGTGCTGCGGATATGGTCGGTGATAACTCGGAGTGAAATATCCTTTTTATCGTCTTCACCGTAATTTACACCTGTAATTTCAGAAATCTTCTTCATAATATTCTGAACAGTGTCAACTAAGAAAAGGTTGTCAACGCCCTGCATTACACAAGCAAGTCTTTCAAGGCCCATACCTGTATCAATGTTAGGATGAGCGAGAGGTGTGTAGTTGCCGTTGCCGTCATTTTCAAACTGAGAGAATACAATGTTCCATACCTCAACAAAACGGTCACATTCGCAGCCTACATGACAATCAGGCTTACCGCAACCCTTTTCATCGCCACGATCAAAGTAAATTTCAGAACATGGGCCGCAAGGACCTGAGCCATGCTCCCAGAAGTTGTCTTCCTTGCCGAGTCTTACCATATGAGATGGATCTACGCCGATTTCTTCGGTCCAAATCTTGTAAGCCTCGTCATCGTTTTCATAAATAGATACATAGAGCTTATCAACAGGCATTTCGAGAACTTTTGTAAAGAACTCCCATGCCCAAGCTGTAGCCTCGTGCTTGAAATAGTCACCGAAAGAGAAGTTACCGAGCATTTCAAAGTATGTGCCGTGACGGGCAGTAATGCCTACCCTCTCAATATCTGGAGTACGGATACACTTCTGACAGGTTGTTACACGCTTTCTCGGCGGTGTAACCTCACCTGTAAAATACTTTTTCATAGGAGCCATACCGCTGTTAATAAGCAGAAGGCTGTTGTCGTCCTTCGGAACAAGTGAAAAGCTCGGAAGTCTTAAATGTCCTTTGCTTTCAAAAAATGAAAGAAACTTTTCACGAAGTTCGTTAAGTCCTGTCCATTCCATTAAAAATCTCTCCTTAAAATTGCAAAATAAAATCCTGCCCCATAAAAATGGGACAGGAGAATAATTCCTGCGGTACCACCCAAATTGGTGCTTAAACACCCTCTTTGAGTAATCTTACGATTACAATCCTTAACGCAGATATACGCTGTGCTTAGTCACACAGAGCTCAGGGGCAGCGTGCTGTAAACATTCATAAAGTCTTGCACCGACCGACTTCTCTCTGAAAGAACGAGATACAGCTAATCCCGTCAACGCCAATTACATATACTTTTTATTCAGTAGCATTATAAAACTAATTATTCACAATGTCAAGTGAATATCGGAAATTTTCTGATATTTTTCTTTTTTCGTACCGCAACAATCGCATTAATTTTGTTGCATATTGCGACACAAAATGATATAATATATTTATATATGTTTTTATATCACTTTGGAGGAGATTATTTTGAGTGCTAAGGTCACTTTACTTACTTACACACCGAATCCCGAAATGACGGTTGCAATGGCTGCCAAGCTGTGCTACTCGCCGTCTGAAATATCAAATATAAGAGATGGTCTTACTGAGGAAAAGACCGCTGATTTTATAGATATGCTTGCAAACATCGGACACGGCAGTCCATTTGAACACGCTTCTTTTACCTTTGGCATTGAGGGCATTTCAAGAGCCTGCTCACATCAGCTTGTAAGACACAGAATCGCATCTTACAGTCAGCAGTCGCAGCGTTATGTTGACGGCACAAAGTTTGATTTTGTAACACCGCCTGAAATTGCAAAAAACGAAAAGGCGCTTGCCGCCTACAACAAAGTCATAGAAATGCAGTCAAAGGCTTACAGCGAGGTGCGTGACGCACTTGTTGCAGGATATATCAGAGAAGAAACAGGCATAACCGAGGGCAGTGACGAAGAGGTAATTGAAAATTTCAGAAATGAAAACAAAGCAAAATTCAATGCTTTTGTAAAAAAGGCAAATGAAGACGCAAGATTTATTCTTCCTAACGCCTCAACCACAAAAATTGTCTGCACCTTTAATGCAAGAAGTCTTGAGAATTTCTTTGCTCACCGCTGCTGTAATCGTGCACAATGGGAAATCAGAGATGTTGCCGAGCAAATGCTTAAACAATGTCTTGAAGTTGCACCGCATTTATTTAAAAACTGCGGCCCTGCGTGTTTGTTCGGTGCTTGCCCCGAAGGCAAAATGTCCTGCGGAAAAATGAAAGAAGTCCGCAAGAAATACGGCAGAGAGTAATATTTTAATTATATTTTAGAATAATAGAAATGGATAGGAACAAAAATGAGTGCAAAATTCATTGTAATAGAGGGTCTTGACGGAAGTGGAAAGGCTACCCAAACAAAAATCCTGTTTGATAAAATTTCAGCAATGGGAAAGAGCATTAAAAGACTTGAATTTCCCGATTACGCAAACGAAAGCTCGGCACTTGTAAAAATGTATCTCGGCGGAGAATTCGGAAGTAATCCGAATGATGTAAACGCTTATGCCGCTTCGTCCTTTTATGCGGTAGACAGAGTGGCAAGTTTTCTTAAATTTTGGAAAAAAGATTACGATAACAGTGATGTGATTTTAAGCGACAGATACGCTACATCCAATATAATTTATCAAATGTCAAAGCTCAATAAATCAGAGTGGGACAGCTTTATTGAATGGCAGGAAGATTTCGAATACAAAAAGCTTGCCGTACCTAAGCCCGACAAGGTTATTTACCTTGATGTTGAACCCGAAGTTTCGCAAAAACTTATGAGCAAAAGATACGAGGGTGACGAAAGCAAAAAGGACTTGCACGAAAAAAACTTTGCGTTTTTACTCGAATGTAGAAAATCGGCACTTTACGCCGCAAAAAAATGCGGCTGGACAGTAATTAACTGCTGTGAAAACGGTGAAATCAAGCCGATAGAATCAATAGCAGAGGAAATAGAAAAGGCGGCTGAGATTAATACTTTATGCTAAACTTTAGGCTGATAGAAAAATCGGATATTAATAATTTTCAGAAATACTACGACAATCCGGAGGGAATTTCACTTACTACCAATATTTTGAGCGCATACCTCTGGAGAAATGAATATAATATAAAATTTGCTTTGTACAACAACTGTTTAATAAAAGCATATTTTAATAACGATGACAGCGTGTGGGGATATTGCCTGCCGCACGGCGAAGATATAAAACCCGCTGTCGAAGAAATCATAAAGGACGCTCACGAGCGTGGGCAAAAACCTTTTATCGTAATGCTGACAGACGCACAGAGGGTTAAACTCGAAACCCTTTTCCCGTCAGAATTTAATTACGAATTTTCCCCTGAAAATCAGGAGTATGTGTATTTATCCGAAGATTTAATAAATCTTTCGGGCAGAAAATTCCACGCAAAGCGCAACCATATTTCAAAATTCAAAAACACCTATCCGAATTTTAGGTTTGAGGAAATTACAAATTCAAACAAAGAGGACGCTTACAAGGTTATGCTGGATTGGTGCGCCGAAAATGAAATTGATATTGAGCACTACGAAGAAAAAAATGCAATCAGAGAGGCTCTTGACAATATAGAAGAATTTAAAATGCATGGCGGAATTGTTTATGTAAAAGACAAAGCTGTTGCCATGACTCTCGGATGCGAAATCTCCCCCATTGCATTTGATATATGTTTTGAAAAAGCTTTGCGTGAATACGACGGCATTTATGCAGTAATTAACAATGAATTTGCCAAAACGCTGTCTTCTTATAAATATATAAACCGTGAAGAAGATATGGGACTTGAGGGTCTTAAAAAATCTAAGCTGTCATATAATCCCGTAATCCTGCTTGCAAGATATAACGCTACATTGAAAAAAGATGAAAATTGATTTTTGCAATCCTGAAAAATCGGATATTAATTCTCTTAAAGAACTTTGGCTTTTATCTTTTGATGAAGATAAAAAAGCCTGCGATTTATTTTTTGAAAAATGCTTTAGCACAAACAACACCTATGTTGCAAAGTACAACGATAAAATAATTTCGGCCCTATATCTTATAAAGTCGAATTTCATCGGTCACAGGGCTCACTACCTTTGCGGTGCGGCAACTCACAAGGATTTTCGCAAACAAGGAATTATGGGCAGTCTTATTGAGTTTGCTCTTAATTGTGCCGAAAAAAAGGGAGATGAATATTCTTTTCTCTTCCCTGCAAATGACAATCTGTATAACTATTATAAGAAATTCGGTTATAAAGAAAATTGCAGTGCTTTTATTTCAGAATTTATAAGAGATGATTTAATTTCTTTAGAAGAATTAAAATTCAACAGTAATAATATTCTGATACAGAATAATGATTTCAAAAAATTCTCAGCTGAATATTATTCAATTTATAATATAAAATCAGTCGGCAGCAATAACTATTTTGCTTTGTTTGAAGAAAACGGCAATACCGCAGAAGTGTTTTATTTTGATTTTAAAGAAAATAACTTTAAAAATATGGTAAATGATATTCTGCAAAATACAAAGGCTGAACATTTTATATTTACACACAACAGGCTGTTTAATAATGCTCAAAAAATCCGATACGGAATGGTTAAACCGCTTAGAAGCGTACAGGCTGTACCAACGGATATTTATATAGGAATTACATTAAATTAATATAGAAAGGGTATTGCTATGTTTTATTTATTTTTAGCAGACGGATTTGAAGAAACCGAGGCTCTTGCACCGCTTGATATGATGCGCAGGGCAAAAATTGAAGTAAAAACAGTAGGCGTAACAGGCGAAGTTGTAACAGGCTCTCATGGAGTTCCTGTTAAAGCAGACTTAAAGCCTGAGGAAATATCATACAACGACATAGAGGGCGTTGTTCTTCCCGGCGGTATGCCAGGCACAATTAATCTTATTAAGTCAGATGCAGTTGCAAAGGCGACTACCTATTGCTTTGAGAACAACAAAATCACTGCCGCTATTTGTGCCGCTCCGTCAGTTCTCGGCAATCTCGGAATTTTAAAGGGCAAAAAAGCCACTTGTTTCCCCGGATTTGAAAAAGAGCTTGAGGGCGCAACATACACCGCCGCTCCCGTTGAGGTTGACGGCAATGTAATTACAGGCAAGGGTGCAGGCTGTGCTATACTTTTCGGCAAAGCTATCGTAGAAAAGGTATTGTCTGCCGAAGCTGCAAACAAGGTCTGCGGTGATATGCAATGCCCATAATCAATATAAGAGAACAAAAAAATTTACTGAGAGCAAAGCATAAAAAAATCCGAACAGCCTGTTCGGAAGAAATCAGAAACAGTCTTGATAAAGTTTTATTTGAAAAATTTATTGAGCTTAAGGAATACAAGGAGTGTAAAATTCTGTTTGCATTTGTTTCTATGCCGATAGAAATTAACACCTACCCTATTCTTGAAAAAGCTATTGCAGACGGAAAAATTCTTGCTCTGCCAAAGTGCAGGCAAAAAGAACCCGTTATGGATTTTTACAGCGTTGCCTCGCTTGACGATTTAAAAGAGGGCAAATATTCCATAATGGAGCCTGACACAAACCTCTGCCAAATAATCACAGATTATTCTGACGGACTTTGCCTTGTACCCGGACTTAGCTTTGATTTATACGGCTACCGACTTGGTTTTGGCAAGGGCTATTACGACAGATTTTTAAACCTGTTCGGCGGTGCAACAGTTGGGCTATGCTATTCAAGATGTGTAGAGCAAAAACTGCCGCATGGAATTTACGATAAGGCTGTTGACATTTTAATAACCGAAAAATTCACAAACGATACAAGAAATGTATTTGAAAAAGGAATGGTGTAAGTGAGCGAAGATAATAACATTCAGAACCTTGAAGAAAAACGCCGCCAAAAGGCTAAAAACTTCACTTTAAATATTCATGACGATATTTTAGACGAGCCTGCCGAGCCGGCTAACAACGAGCCGCAGGAGCTTAACTCTTACAGTGGCGAAGATGTTAAGGCGCAGATGGCAAAGGATTCTAAACAGGCTTTGAAAAAGAAAAAGAAACTCGACAAAAAACTTGCAAAAGCAAAAAATAAGCGCAACCGCAGAGTTTTTAGATTAATTTGGGCGGTTTCTGTGCTTATTGTGGGCGCAATGGCAGGTATGTTCTTTGTGGCAGGTATTGACGATATGCTTGCTATAAATCGTACCGAAAACAAAAGCGTAAAAATTGAAATTCCTGCAAATCCAAACCTTGACACCGTTGCAACCGTTCTTGAAAAGAATAATATCATTGAGGATAAAAACTATTTCAAGATGTTTGCAAAATTCACCAAGGCTGACGATGATTTTACGCAGGGTACATACGAAATCAAAACAAATATGGACTATGAGGCAATAATAAACTTCCTGCTCAGCAGTGTAAACCGTACAGATACTGTCAAGGTTACTATTCCCGAGGGCAGAAATGTTCTTGAAATTGCTAAATTGCTCAAAGAAAAAGGCGCTCTTGCAGATGAGGGCAAGTTCCTCGAGCTTTGTAATTCAAATCAGTTTGATGACGAATATTCTTTCCTCAAGGATATTAAAAACACTGATGATCGTTACTACAAGCTTGAAGGCTACCTATACCCTGATACTTATACATTCTATAAAAACGAGGATGCCGAAAATGTTATTTATCGTTTCCTCAATAACTACGATACAAGACTTACCGAAAAGCAGGATGTCAGCGGTTATGACAAGGTAACAACCATTGAGGAAATGCTCAAAAAGAACAGAAGTAATTACACTCTTGATCAGGTTATGATAGTTGCGTCTATAATTCAGTCGGAGGCTGCCGATACCGATGATATGTACTATATTTCATCTATCATTTACAATCGACTTAATGCCGACGAAGATATGGGTGTGCAGTATCTCGGACTTGACTCAACAAAGTTCTATCCGTACAGAACTCAGGCAGATGTTCCAGATGACGCAAGAGATACTTTTGAAAGCTCATACGATACTTATACCAAAGAGGGCTTACCGGCAGGTGAAATCTGTAATCCGGGTATGAACGCAATCATAGCCGCCCTCAATCCGAAGGATACAAATTACTACTTCTTCTGCCACGATAAAGACGGCAACGCTTATTATGCATCTACAATTTATGAGCATAACGAAAACCTTGCAAATATTGAATAATTAGGAGATTTTTATATGATTACAAGACCGGAAGTGCTTGCACCGGCAGGTGATATGGAATGTCTGAACTCGGCGCTTTCATTTGGCGCAGACGCAGTATTCCTTGCCGGAAAAATGTTTGGTATGCGCTCTGCATCTAAAAATTTTGACAATACACAATTAAAACAGGCTTGCGAGCTTGCCCATGCAAAGGGAGCGAAGTTGTATGTAACCTGCAATACACTGCCACGAAATAATGAGCTTGATTATTTACCCGATTATTTAAGCTATGCTCAGGAGAGCGGCGTTGACGCATTTATCATTGCCGATTTAGGAGTGTTTGAGGCGGCCAAAAAATATGCTCCAAAGGTTGCAAGACATATTTCAACACAAGCAGGTGTGACAAACTATGCAACTGCAAATGTACTTTATAATATGGGTGCGTCAAGGGTTGTACTCGCAAGAGAAATTCCGCTTGATGAAATTGCTCAGATACGAGCAAAAATTCCGAAAGACCTTGAAATCGAGTGCTTTGTTCATGGTGCAATGTGCGTGTCGTTCTCCGGCAGATGCCTTATTTCAAGCTATATGACGGGCAGAGATGCAAACCATGGCGACTGCGCACAGCCTTGCAGATGGAAATATCATCTTTTTGAAGAAAACAGAGAGGGTCAGTACTTCCCTGTTGAAGAGGACAGCAACGGCACATATCTTTACAATTCAAGGGATTTATGTATGATAGAGCATATTCCGGAGCTTGTAAAAGCAGGTGTGTCGAGCCTTAAAATTGAAGGCAGAGCAAAGTCTGCGTACTACACTGCTGTTACTACAAACGCTTACCGCCACGCAGTTGACGGATTTATGACTAAGGGTGAAAATTATGTGCTTGAGCCATGGATTAAAGAGGAACTTGAAAAAATCAGCCATCGTGAATACAATACAGGCTTTTACTTTGGCAGAGAACCGGGACAGGTTACAGGCAACGGCGGTTATATCAGACATTACGATGTTGTTGCAGTAAGTGAAAAATCAGTTGATGATACCACAACCGAAATTACTCAGAGAAATAAATTCCTTGTTGGCGATACACTTGATGTTCTGCCACCAAGCGGTATTCCTTTCAATGTAAAGTGCATATCACTTACTGACGAATACGGAAATTCGGTTGACTCTGCCCCCCACGCTATGCAAAAGCTGACAATGAAAAGTGACTTGAAAATTCCAGATGGCTCGGTAATCAGAAAAAAGAAAGATTAAAAGACTATTATTTATTTACTCTAACGCACAAAGTTTAGCTTTATAAACTTAAAATTTAGGTCAACCCTTTTTAAAGGGTTGCGGGTTTGGGCAGAGCCCATAAAAAGTTTCCTTTTTAACAAACTCGCAGGCGCAAACAACCTGCTGTTTGCGTGCTAAAACTAAGTTTAAAAAAACAGGCGACAGCCTTTTAAAAAGGAATAATCACAGATATGCCGTCAACGCATAGCGATGACGGCATAAGTTTTTAGAATATCTTTTGTTAGCAAAGCAACGGCATAACACACAAAATCTATCTTCTTCTATCCAGACTATACTGTTGGTCTTGGAATTTCACCAAATCCTGACTTGAACCTTGCCAAGTCCTGCGTTTTCACGCTCGCGGACTATACCGCCAATCGGGAATCTCACCCTGCCCTGAAGATACATTATTCAGTTGTCAGATAAATTATAGATTGCTATTTATGACTTTTCAAGACAGTCTGCATATTTCGGAAACTTTTCGGAAGTATCCGTTTTAACACCAACACTTCTTTCAGTTACAACTTTTCGTAATGTACTAACTCATCCAAAGAAATACGCTGTGTGGCATGACGCTCTGGGTCAGCAGGATTTTCATTTGAATAACCAATCGCCAAAATGTTAATAGGCTCAAGGGTATCTGGCAGTTGAAATTCCTTTTTGATGACATCGGGCTTGAAGTAGCAAATCCATACAGAACCTAATCCCAACTCGGTTGCTTCTATCATCATGTGGTCTGTAAGAATTGACGCATCTATATCAACAGTCTGCTTTCTGTCGAATGGACGAGTCCATGCTTTAGTATGTTCGGAACAAACAATGATTGCCAGAGGTGCTCCGTAAAGGTTTGCAGCTTTTCCGATTTTGTTTAATCCCTCATCCTCTTGCACAACAATAAGACGGACAGGCTGCAAATTGGCTGCGGTAGGTGCAACATGAGCAGCAAACAAAATCTTTTCTAACTTTTCCTGCTCCACCTTTTGACTTGTGTAATCACGGACAGAATATCGTGATTTAGCAATTTCTAAGAAGTTCATAAGTTTTCCTCCTGTTACTAAGCTTGATTTTTGGGTGTCCCCGTACTATAATTATATACAAAACAAATCAAAAATCAAGAATGCACTTTTTAGGTATATACTATCTAAAAAGTAAGTTAGGAGAAAATCTATGAGTATAAAGTGTAAAAGTGGTTATAACTGTCCCGTAGAAGCAACAATTGACTTAATTGGCGGGAAATATAAATCGGTTATTCTGTGGCATCTCATGGGTAAAACCCTGCGGTATAGTGAACTGCATAAATTAGTCCCAAACGCAACTGATAAAATGTTAGCACAACAGTTGAGAGAACTTGAAAACGATGGACTGATTAACAGAAAAGTCTATCCTGTTGTCCCGCCGAGAACGGAATACTCTTTAACAGATTTCGGTAATACTCTTACCCCCATTTTAGATGCTATGTGTGATTGGGGAACAGTTTATTTAGAGGAATCGGATATTAAATCTACTTGTTGCAAATCTAAAAAATAAAATTATCATCGGCTCTGCGTCTTATGCGTCTGGCTCACTCATAATATATGTTGGCAGTCTTTTAGCATTGAAACCTCTTGATATAGGAGATTTAATCTCTCATATCAAGAGATTTCACATCGTTTAATTAGAAGCCACATCTCTGTAAAATAAAAATAACTTTTTGCTGTTGCAATTTACAGGCTCTCGCTGTTATGTTCAGTCGCCAAATGAGTCATTTGGCTATCAAAAAAATTTGCGATAGCTTAAAACATTTGTGGGCTTTGCCCACACCCACAGCCTTTGAAAAGGTTGACCAAGCTTTTTCGTTTTTGGTCAGAAAGAATTGCTTATGTCCTGCTATGTCACTCGACTAAAGCTGAGATAAAACGCACTCCCCCCACTAACAAATATCCAAAAACAAAAGCGCCGATGCAACATCACATTACATCGGCGCTTAATTTTTACTTATTATTTTTCTTTTTTGCGGCAGATTTAAACGGAACTACCGAGCCATCCTCCTGCTTTATGCTTACATTATCAAGAGTGCTGTCAAACTGCGCCCTGATTTCCGAAAGATACACCGCATAAAGCTGCTTTTGCTCTGCCTGCTCCTCGGCATTTAATCCGAGTGTTTTCTTTTTCTTTGCAAGCTCATTTATTCTTTCAATTAATTTTTTATCCATAATTATCACTTCCTACCTTAATAATATCACACTGAAATAAATTTTGCAATACAAAAGCCGTATCATATGGACAACCATAAGATACGGCTAATATTTACCAGTAACGAGCCTCTGTCTTTACTCTTGTGTAAGATTTTTTACTTCTTGCTCTGCGTGCTTTTTTAGATGCCTTAACATTTTTAATAATGAAAACACCGCCAAAAACTGAGAGTAAAGCAAGTACAACTACAAACCAAAGTCCTACATTAAGGTTGCGCTTAACAACTGCTGAGAAAAATACAGGTGCATCAGCTGATGTATTTGAAAGCGCTTTCTTTGTAACCTTGTTTGCGGCTGACGCTACAACTGCGGCTGAATGTGCGTAGTTCTGATTCTGTGTGTTCTGCAATACGAACTGTGAAGAACCGCCCTGTGGCATTGCGTACGGGCCTGTATATTCTACTGAAGTAGCAAGAGCATATCCGTTATTTGAAAGTGCTGTTGCCGAGAACATTGCCTGATATGTAGCCTGATCTACAATACCTGTTGCCTCAAGGTTGTTAGCAAGCTGGAATGCCTCAACAGCCTGTAAGGTTGTTTCACCAAAATAGCCTGTTGCAATTTCGTTAAAGAAACCAAGGATTGCAAGTCTGTTCTGAATTGTAAGTACTGCATTACTCTGATCGCCTAACTGATATGTAGGTGTCTGTTCTGCGAGCAATGCCTGAGCATCGGTATATGTAGGGCAATCGTCTGAGTAGAGGACATCTCTGTCTGTACCCGAAATACCGTCTACCGCAACTCCTGCTGCCTGCTGGAACTGAGTGTACGCAGCCTCTGTTGCATCATCAAACTTACCTGTTACTTCGCCTGTATAATAACCAAGCTCCTTAAGTCTTTCCTGAATCTTCTTTACTTCGTCACCCTCATCGCCGTTCTTATATAAGCTCGGCTCTGTCTGAGATTCTTCCTTTACCTCTTCAGTTGAACTGCTGTCATCATTTGTTGATGAATTATCAGAACTGCTGTCCGAAGAGCTGTTGTCTGAACTTGAAGAACTGCTTGACGAATTTGATGAGGACGGATTTGACGGGGTATCGCTTGATCTGCCCTTTGAGTCAAAATAATAGGTTGTTCCGTCAATTGTTCTCGATGTATTTACAATGTATTCGCCGTTTTCATAATAATAATAATCACCGTTGAACTGTTCCCAACCGTTTTCAATATAATCAATAGCGCCTACCTTGTACCACTGTGTCCAACCCATATAATCAAGGGTGTCATAGCATACATCTTCATCGTCATTTCTTGCATCTACTGCCATACCGTCACCGATATAAACACCGACATGGCCATCCATATGAAGTCCCAAGCCGTGTACTCGTGGAATACCGTTGCTTATGTATCCACTCTCGCTCGATGCATAAAGCTGTGAATCGCCGCCTCTTGCGTTACCTCCGCAATAGGAATAGATAAGTCCAGAGCAGTCTACCGTACCGGGAGTAGCTCCGCCGTAAACATAGCTCCAACCGCTGTAATATGCATTGAGCGCCCACTCTGCAAGACCTGCGCCTGTGCCGGATGCGTGAGCTGTGGTACTGCCTGCGGCCGCACAAGCACCCGAAAGCATTGTCACACTCAACAGCACAGAAGCAATTTTCTTACTTCGCTGCATTGTAATTACCTCCAATTGTTTTAAGCGCAATCGCAGATGATTAGTTACATCAAAATTGCACTTATTAACAAAACTGTAATAATTATAGCAGATAAGTCATAAAAAATCAACCCCTTGTTTAGTATATCTCCCCCTTTTTGGTAAAAGGCACAATAAAATTAGGTTTTTGTTTCTAATTAAGAATTATATTTGAATATTCGGTTACAAAACAAGAAAAATTTTGTAACATTTTGAAATAATTAGAAATTGTATGATAAGATTTCAAAAAGATTATATCATAATTAAGAAAAAAGTTTCTATTCTAAAAGTTTGGGTAACATTTAGAATAGAAATTTTTTATAAGACGGCAATTATTAAATTAATTAAAAACAGAGCGATTGCAAGGCACATAAAAACAAAGGCAACCTTCTTTTGATTGGTAACATTAATAACAACTTTCTTTTTGATATTAGGTGATTTGCTGAATATGTAAGAAATAAAATCTACATTATTGGTGTTGTTTTTTATATCTTTGCCTATAATCAAAAACAAATTAAACTGCAATTTTAAAAGAAAGTATTTTTCGGTTTTGTAAACTCCAGTAACACTTGAATAATCAAATTCTCTTGACGTATTCTTTGTTACAGTGATAATTTTTTCGCCAAAATAAGTAGTGTGAGTAATGTACTTTTCACCGGTAGTAAACAAAGCTCTTTTATAGTTGTTTTTAATAGTTCTCTGTGTTTTAAAATATATTACTCCCATAAGCAAAATGATTACTGCGGATAATATCATATATAATTGAATATCACTTGTAGTTTCACTATGAGAATAATAATTAAAAGATTTTAGAATTAATATTCGTGTTGTTATAAAACCCGTTATGATAAATTCAATTATAAATATTATTGCCAATCTTTTATAGCTTACATTGTTAAAGTCTAAATAATCTTGTTCGTTCATTACAATTTTTGATTCGAAATCGTATTTATAATCACTGATATTTATATTTTCATTATCCATTTTTACCACCTCAATATAATATTATCATAATGATAAGTAAATGTAAATAAAATGGTATAAAATAATAAATTATAGCCGATTTTTTAGGGGAAATAATAAATTATGGCTTATTGCACGATTAAGACTAAATAATTTTAAAATTTAGGTCAAGCCTTTTTAAAGGTTTTGCCCACACCCACGACCTAAAAAAGGTCGACTAAAATTTTATAATTGCTTGATAAAGCATTTTGCTAAACCACAATTTATCTCAACTTCTGATAAGCAAACAAAAAAGCCGCTCTCATAAGAGAACGGCTAATCTGATAAAATTATTTATCTTCGCTCTGTGTCTGTTTGAAATCATTGTCAGAAATATTATAGGTAGCTCCTACACCTTCCTGAGCAAGTTTCTTTTCGTTTTCAATCTCACTGTCCTTTTTATCAGGCCACTTTGAATAAAGAACCTTCAAAAGAATAGGAGTAAGAATAGAAGAAACAATAATAAGAATGATTACAGCTGTAAAGAACTTTGAGTCCATAAGACCTGCGTCAAGTCCCTTTTGTGCAACAATAAGTGCAACCTCGCCACGGTTCATCATACCGACACCGATTTTGAGTGAATCAGGAACATTGAACCTGCAAATCTTTGCCATACCGCCGCAACCGATAATTTTAGTTACAAGAGCAACGGCAACAAGTGCGATTGAGAACCATAATATCTGCATATTAAAGTTATCAAAACTTGTCTGCAAACCAATGCTTGCAAAGAAGATAGGTCCGAAAATCATATATGAGCTGATATCCATTTTTCTTTCAATATAACCTGCATCGTTAATATTGCAAAGAATAATACCTGCTACATATGCACCTGTAATATCGGCAATACCAAAAAATTCCTCTGAACAATAAGCTGCCGCAAAACAGAGAACAAGTCCGAAAATCGGGATTCGTCTTGAATGAGGCCAATGCTTGCTGATCCATTTAAAGAGGAAGTAAAGTGCAAAACCAAGAACGATTGCAAGTACAAAGAACAAAATTGTCTTGATGCAAACATCAACAGGTGAAACATCAGGACTCTTAAATCCGATAACAACGGTAAGAAGAATAATACCTATAATATCGTCAAGTATCGCTGCGGAAAGTATCGTTGTGCCGACCTTTCCTTTAAGATGTCCCATTTCCTTGAGTGCCTGTACTGTAATACTTACAGATGTTGCGGCAAGTACCGTACCCATAAATATGCCTTCGTAAAGCTGAGTGCTTGGAGCACCGAAACCAAATCCCATATAAACAAGCATACCGCCTACAAGAGGAACAGCTACACCGGATAGTGCAATCAGCAATGCAACAGGTCCTGTTTTGACAAGCTCCTTGAGGTCGGTTCCCAAACCGGCTGAGAACATAAGTAAAATAACACCGATTTCTGCCATGCCTGAAATAAAATCGTCCTTAACTACAAGGTTTAGCAGTGAAGGTCCGATGATAAGACCGGCAATGATTTCGCCAACTACCTGCGGTGCTTTTAGCTTACGGGCAAGAAGTCCACAAAGCTTAGCTGCAACGAGGATTATGGCAAGGTTTTTTAAAATAAGCATTAAATCCATAGATGCGCCCCTTCTCCCTATACATATTTATATAGGAAATATTAAAATTTTTCCACCATATATTTTAGCACTTTTGCTTTAAATTTCAAGACAAAAAATTTAATAATATAACAGTTTTTACTGTTTTGTATACATTGACATTTTTTTGTCAAATTGAAATACATTTATGTATTTATTGGATACGGTGTTTATTATCTTTTTTCATAGAGAAATCGGATAATTTCATATTAGAATTTTAATGATTATTACGCTGAAAACACACTAAAGCAAAGTGTTTTAAATAGGCTTTTCAGGCAAGAATTACTTGCTATTTTGTCGATTGTGTCATAATAACATTACCTTACTTCCGATTTATTATGTAATGCGATAAAAGTTACTTTTTACAAAAAAAAAGCGAAAAAAACATTGACAATTATTTAACAAAGATGTTAAAATGTTATTACTGAGAGTTAGATAACTCAGTACTGGTACTAAGTTTTTGAAAGGATCCTTCAAATTATGAAAAAAATATTATGCGCACTTATTGCAGGAGCAATGTGTGCAACAATGGTATTCGGCTTAGCCGGCTGCGGTTGTTCAAATAAGAACGAACCCGGTTATACCATTGAAGCTACAAAGCCTGACCTTACTAATAACGGCTTTGGTTATTACATTGTAAACAGCAATGAGCTTATGGTAACGGAATACACAGGTAATGAAAAAAATATTGTAATTCCGGACAGCTACAACAACTACAAGGTAACTTCTATCGGTCCTAACGCATTCAGCGATAAGGAAATCGAAAGCGTAACTATTCCCGATACAGTAACTGAGATTGAGGGTCATGCTTTCCAGTCATGTGCAAATCTTAAGTCGGTTACACTTTCCAAAAATCTTAAAACATTAGGCAATAATGTATTTTTTCTCTGTACTTCTCTTGAGCAGGTAACAGTTCCGGGTTCTGTAACAGACCTCGGTCTTTACACTTTCCAGGGATCGGGAGTTAAATCTGTAACTATTGAATCAGGCAGCCTTGAAGAAATCAGAGAATATGTTTTCTATCAGTGTCCTGACCTTACAGAAATCAAAATTCCGGCAAATGTAACTAAAATGTCTGAGTACAGCGTATGTGAAAACAAAAACGCTGTTACTATAAATGCTCCAAAGGGTTCATATTCTGAGAATTATGTTAAATCCTACGGAAAAACCAACAACCTTACTTTCAAGGCTGTTGAAGAATAATAAGTCATCCATTTTCAGCTTTATGCTGAATAAAATACAAAATGCAAGATAAGAGGTAGATTTAATGAGCACAAAAGAGTATCCGATCGTAGAAAACGCAGAGACTTTTGAGGCAGCTTTAGCAAAGGTTAAAGAAGCTCAGAAGATTTTCGCAACCTACACACAGGAACAAGTTGATAAGATTTTCCTTGCAGCAGCATCCGCAGCTAACAAGATGAGAATCCCACTCGCTAAAATGGCTGTTGAAGAAACAGGCATGGGCGTAGCTGAAGATAAGGTTATCAAGAACCACTTCGCTTCTGAGTACATTTACAATGCTTATAAAAATGTTCAGACTTGTGGCGTTATTGAAGAAGACAAGTCATTCGGCATCAAGAAGATTGCAGAGCCAATCGGTGTAATTGCTGCCGTTATCCCAACAACAAACCCAACATCAACAGCTATCTTTAAGACACTTATCTGCTTAAAGACAAGAAACGGTATCATCATCAGCCCACACCCACGTGCTAAGAAGAGCACAATCGAGGCTGCTAAGGTTGTTCTTGAGGCTGCTGTTGCAGCAGGTGCTCCGGAAGGAATCATCAGCTGGATCGACATTCCAAGCCTTGAGCTTACAAATATGCTTATGCAGGAAGCTGATTGCATCCTCGCAACAGGTGGCCCCGGCATGGTTAAGGCTGCTTATTCTTCAGGTAAGCCGGCTCTCGGCGTTGGTGCAGGTAACACTCCTGCTATCATTGATGAGTCAGCAGACATTCTTCTTGCTGTAAACTCAATCATTCATTCTAAGACTTTCGATAACGGTATGATTTGTGCTTCTGAGCAGTCAGTAATCGTTGAAAAGAAGATCTACTCAAAGGTTAAGAAGGAATTTAAGGCTCGTGGCTGCTACTTCCTTAACGATGAAGAAACAGAGAAGGTTAGAAAGACTATCATCATCAACGGCGCACTTAACGCTAAGATCGTTGGTCAGAAGCCTGTTACAATCGCTGCTCTTGCAGGCGTAACAGTTCCTGAGGAAACAAAGATTCTTATCGGTGAGGTTGAAAGCGTTGATATCAGCGAGGAATTCGCTCACGAGAAGCTCTCTCCTGTTCTTGCTATGTATAAGGCAGAAGATTTTGAAGATGCACTTGCTAAGGCTGAGCAGCTTGTAGCTGACGGCGGTTACGGTCATACATCTTCACTTTATGTAGACGCTGTAAATGACACAGCTAAGATTGACGAGTTCGCTGCAAGAATGAAGACTTGCCGTATTCTCGTAAACACACCATCATCACAGGGTGGTATCGGTGACCTCTACAACTTCAAGCTCAGACCATCTCTTACACTTGGCTGCGGCTCATGGGGCGGTAACTCAGTATCAGAGAACGTAGGTATTAAGCACCTTATCAACATTAAGACAGTAGCCGAGAGGAGAGAAAATATGCTTTGGTTCAGAGCACCACAGAAGGTTTATATTAAGAGAGGCTGTATGCCTGTTGCTCTTCAGGAACTCAAGGATGTTATGGGCAAGAAGAGAGCATTTATCGTAACTGACTCATTCCTTTACAAGAATGGTTATACAAAGCCAATCACAGACAAGCTCGATGAAATGGGCATTGTTTACACAACATTTGCTGATGTTGAGCCGGATCCATCACTTCTCTCAGCTCAGAAGGGTGCAGAGGCTATGCGTAAGTTTGAGCCTGATGTAATCATCGCACTCGGCGGCGGTTCAGCAATGGATGCCGGTAAGATTATGTGGGTTCTCTATGAGCATCCGGAAGCAGACTTCCAGGATATGGCTATGCGTTTCTGTGATATCCGTAAGAGAGTTTACACATTCCCTAAGATGGGTGAAAAGGCTTACTTCATCGCTGTTCCAACATCTTCAGGTACAGGTTCAGAGGTTACTCCTTTCGCAGTTATCACAGATCAGGAAACAGGCGTTAAGTACCCACTCGCTGACTACGAGCTTATGCCAAATATGGCTATCGTAGATGCTAACAATATGATGAGCGGTCCTAAGGGTCTTACAGCAGCATCAGGTATCGATGCTGTCAGCCACGCACTTGAGGCTTATGCATCAATGATGGCTACTGACTTTACAGACGGTCTTGCACTTAGAGCTCTTGAAGTTATCTTCAAGTATCTCCCGGCTTGCTATGACAACGGTATGAATGAGCCTGTTGCTCGTGAGAAGGTTGCTCACGGTGCTACAATGGCAGGTATGGCATTTGCTAACGCATTCCTCGGCGTATGTCACTCAATGGCTCATAAGCTCGGTGCATTCCACCACATTCCACACGGTATTGCAAATGCTCTTATGCTTGAGCAGGTTATCCGTTTCAACTCTGTTGATACTCCTGCTAAGATGGGTACATTCCCACAGTACGATCACCCAAAGACACAGGCTCGTTATGCAGAAGTTGCAAGATTCCTTGGTCTTGGCGGTAAGGACGATGCTGAGAGCGTTGAGAACCTTATTAAGGCTATCAATGACCTTAAGGCAAGAGTTGGCATTAAGAACTCAATCAAGGAGTACGGCGTTGATGAGGCTGACTTCCTTGCAAGACTTGACGATATGACAGAGCAGGCATTCGACGATCAGTGCACAGGCGCTAACCCAAGATACCCACTCTTCAAGGAAATCAAGCAGATGTACCTCAACGCTTACTATGGCAACAACAGCGAGACAGTTTAATAGATAAATTATTTCGTTACTTCTCTCCCCCGTAGTTTTCTACGGGGGATTTTTATGTGGTTTAGTGCTATGTTTTGTAGTATAAATATAAAATTTAGGTCAACCCTTTTTAAAGGGTTGCGGGTTTGGGCAACGTCACAAATACTTTATGCTATTTCAAATTCTGATAGCCAAACGGCTTGTCATTTGGCGGCTTGAACAAACAATAGCGTAAACCTTTAAAATTGCGACAGCAACAAAGAAAAAGTACGCTACTAAACTACCAATTTGCCACTCTTCAAGGGCAAATTAGCCACACACGCCAACTTTTGCGTCCTTTGGAATATCTTTTCTCTACTGACATTTAAGTGCAACCTTCTTGCTCTCTGCCACTCATTAGTCTTAACTTTTGTTTTCTACTAAAGTCTTGAGTAATCTAAAGTTTAGTTATTCTATAATATAATTACAACTGTTTATTTATATTTCAATTTAGTTTGTTTTTATTATTTTATGGGCTCTGCCCAAACCCGCAACCTTTGAAAAGGTTGACCAAACTTTTATATTCGGGACGAAAAGTTTGCCTTTTGCTTTACTTTGTTGCCAGACCGATAATCAGCTAAAATAGGTAAAAACACATAAGCCACCTTTGAATTAAATCAAAAGTGGCTTTTACTACTCTAAATATTTTATCAAGAAATCATTTCTTTGATTTTCTGTTCAACGGCAACTGCGTCTGCTTTGCCTCGGCTGTTTTTCATAACATTACCTACAAGCGACTTAATAGCCTTTTCCTTGCCGTTCTTGTAGTCCTCAACAGCCTTAGGATTGCTATCAACCGCCTGTTTGCAAAGCTCGTTTACAGTATTCTCATCAAGTCCTGCCATATCGCTCTCACTGATAAACTCAAGTGCGCCCTTACCTGTATCAAGCATTTTCTCAAGTGTTGCCTTAGCAAGATTATTGCGAATCTTGCCGTTGTCAATCAACTTAATAAGCTCGTTGAGCTGCTCAGGAGTTGTAGCAATATCAAATGTTTCCTTGTCGGCCTCGGTTTCTGTTCTGCGGAAAATCTGACCGATAATAAAGTTTGATACAGTCTTTGCAGACTTTACACCCTCGCAAGCCTTATCAAAATACTCGCTGATTTTTCTGTATTTTGTAAGGAGCTGAGCATCTTTTTCGGGAATTTCAAGTTCTTCAATATATCTCTTGCATTTTTCGGTAGGAAGTTCAGGCATTTCAGCCTTAAGGCTTTCTACTACATCTCTCGGAACATTGATTGTAACGAGGTCAGGATCTCTGAAATAACGGTAATCGTGTGCATCCTCTTTACTGCGCATTGATGATGTGGTATTTGTTGCGTCATCATAACGGAGAGTTTCCTGCACTACCTTGCCGCCACTCTCAAGCAAATCTACCTGACGCTCATACTCATACTCCATTGCCTTTGCAATATTTGTGATTGAGTTCATATTCTTGATTTCGGTTCTTGTGCCGAGAGTTTCGCTGCCCTCGGGACGAACAGAAATATTTACATCGCAACGCATTGAGCCTTCCTGCATACGGCAGTCAGAAATACCGATATAACGCATTACCTGCTGTAATTTCTCTACATATTCCTTTGCCTCGTCAATAGAACGAATATCAGGCTCAGAAACAATTTCGATAAGCGGTACACCGCCACGATTGTAGTCGACATATGTGTCGCCATGCTGATGAATGAGCTTTCCTGCATCTTCTTCAATATGAATATGGTGAAGTCTGATTTTTCTGCCGTTAGAAAGCTCTACATAACCGCCGATTGAAAGCGGCGCATAAAGCTGGCTGATCTGATATGCCTTTGAAAGGTCGGGATAGCAATAGTTTTTTCTATCCATTTTAGAAATCTCTGCAATTTCGCCATGTGTAGCAAGACCTGCCTTAATGCCAAAGTTTACAACCTCTCGGTTCAACTTAGGAAGTGTACCGGGAAGTCCGATACATACAGGACAGCAATGTGAGTTAGGCGCACCGCCAAACGCTGTTGTACATGAGCAGAAAATTTTTGTCTTTGTAGCAAGTTCAATATGGGTTTCAAAACCCGCAACTAATTCATATTTCACAGCTTAACACCCCACTTTGTATCCTTAAAGTTTTCTCTGGCAGCCTGCTGATACTTAAATGCCGCATTCAAAATTTCTGCCTCACCAAAGCTCTTGCCAATAAGCTGCATACCAATCGGCATACCGTTTGCGTTAAATCCGCACGGAACGGATACACCCGGAAGTCCTGCAATATTAACAGGTACTGTGCAAATGTCTGTAAGATAGGTTTCAATAGGGTCAGAAACAGCGTGACCTACCTCAAAAGCGGTCATAGGAACAGTTGGAGCAAGAATTACATCACAATGCTCAAAAGCATCTGTAAATGCCTTTACAATAGTTCCACGCAAATTCTGCGCCTTTTTATAATAAGCGTCATAATAACCTGCCGAGAGCACATATGTGCCGAGGAGAATTCTTCTCTTAACTTCCTCGCCAAAACCCTCTGAACGAGTGCGGCAAATCATATCGTGAGTGCCGTTATAGTGCGGAGTTTTGTAGCCAAAACGAATACCGTCATATCTGCCGAGGTTTGAAGATGCCTCAGCACAGGCAATAATATAATAAACAGGAAGTGCAAACTTGAGCGCAGGCATATCGAAATATACAATTTCAGCGCCGAGCGACTCGTAAACCTTTGCGGCATTGAGAACTGCCTCTTTTACATCGTCACGAATACCGTCAAGATATTCACGGGCAATACCGATTTTCATACCTTTGATGTCATTGTTGAGCTTTCCGTAAGTTGCGCCGCCGACATTACCCTTTGAAGTGCTGTCTTTTTCGTCATACTGTGAAATTGCATCAAATACAATAGACGCATCTTCAACGCTCTTTGTGATAGGTCCAATTTGGTCAAGTGAGCTTGCATAAGCGATAAGACCGTAACGGGATACACTGCCGTATGTCGGCTTAAGACCTACGATACCGCAAAAACTTGCAGGCTGACGGATAGAACCGCCTGTATCAGAACCAAGTCCGTATGCTGCAATGTTTGCGCCGACAGCGCTTGCTACGCCGCCTGATGAACCACCGGAAACATACTTTGTATTAAACGGATTCATTGCACCGCCAAAGCATGAAGTTTCACACGAAGAGCCCATTGCAAATTCGTCCATATTTGTTTTACCAAGCATAACTGCATTTTGTGCAGAAAGATTCTCCCATACAGTTGCATTATAAATCGGCTTGTAACCCTTAAGAATTTTTGAACAACAGGTTGTTTCGATATCCTTTGTAGAAAGATTATCTTTAAGAGTCATAGGCACACCCTCGAGCATACCGATTTCCTCGCCCTTTGCAATCTTTTCGTCAACAGTCTTTGCTGTTTCAAGCGCTGTATCGGGAGTTACATTTACATATGCGTTAAGCTCTCCGTTTGATTTTTCTATTTCTTCAAGATAGCTTTTTGTAAGCTCAGTACACGAAACCTGCTTAGACACAAGCATTTCGTGAATTTTTGCAATACTACCCATTTTTACACCTCTTATTCTCTGCCCCTGACAAGAAAATGTGACTCTGCCTGCTCAGGGGCATTTTTCAAAATTTCCTCGCTGTCATATGACTCAACCACAACATCCTCACGAAATACATTTGAAAGGTTGTTTATGTTGTCAAAGCTCTCACCGCTTGTGGGAGCATTATTGATTGTATCGGCAAAATCTATAATTTCCTGCATTGACTGTGTAAGGCTGTCAAGCTCCTCTTCGGGAACAAACAGCTTTGAAAGCAACGCAATGTTTTCAACATCTTCTCTTGTTACCATAGAAACCATCCTTTGTATAAACAGAATCAGGGCAAGTCATAAAAACAACTCGCCCTTTGAGTATATATGAAGTTATCTTAATTTAATGTGAACTTCACGAAGCTGCTGCTCTGTTACCTCTCCAGGTGAACCAAGGAGAAGATCCTGAGCGTTTGAGTTCATTGGGAAAGCAATAACCTCTCTTATGTTCTCTTCCTCAGTAATGAGCATAATCATTCTGTCAACGCCCGGAGCCATACCTGCATGTGGCGGAGCACCGTACTGGAATGCGTTGTAGAGAGCAGAGAACTTAGATTTAAGCTCATCTTCGGTATATCCTGCAATCTCGAAAGCCTTAATCATAATGTCAAGGTCGTGGTTACGAACAGCACCTGATGAAAGCTCAACACCGTTGCACACGATATCGTACTGATAAGCAAGAATATCGTCAGGATTTTTGTTGAGCAAGCTGTCCATACCGCCCTGAGGCATTGAGAATGGGTTGTGAGTAAAGATTACCTGACCTGTTGTTTCGTCATGCTCATACATTGGGAAGTCAACGATAAAGCACATCTCAAACTTTGACTTGTCAATAAGGTCAAGACGGTTAGCAACCTCTGTACGAATCTGACCTGCGAGCTTTGGAGCGTCCTTTTCTGTATCGGCAATAAAGTAAATTACATCGCCTGCATTTGAATTGTTGCGCTTAATAAGCTCTTCTCTGTCGCCCTCTTTAAGGAACTTGTCGATAGGACCGTCAAATGTCATATCATCTCTTACCTTAACATAGCCGAGTCCCTTCATACCGATAGAAAGCGCAAATTCTTCCATCTTCTTAAACCAGCTCTTAGACTGCTTAGCAGCACCCGGGACATTGATAGAACGAACTGTCTTTTTAAGGAATGGCTTGAAGTCTGTTTCCTCAAACATATCGCTGATTTCAACGATAACGAGTGGGTTACGGAGGTCAGGCTTGTCTGTACCGTATTTGAGCATACTCTCGGCATACGGAATACGAACAAACGGAGGCTTAGAAACCTCTTTATCTGTAAACTTTGTGAATGTTTCGTAAAGCACTTCTTCTGCAACTGCAAATACATCTTCCTGAGTAGCAAAAGCCATCTCAAAGTCGAGCTGATAGAACTCACCGGGTGAACGGTCTGCTCTTGCGTCCTCATCTCTGAAACAAGGAGCAATCTGGAAGTATCTGTCAAAACCCGATACCATAAGGAGCTGCTTAAAAATCTGCGGAGCCTGTGGGAGCGCATAGAACTTGCCCTTATGCTTACGGCTTGGAATAAGATAATCTCTTGCGCCTTCCGGTGACGAAGTTGAAAGAATCGGGGTCTGAATTTCATTAAATCCCATTTCGTTCATTTTTGCACGAAGGAATGTGATAATCTGTGAACGGAGCATAATATTGTTATGCACCTTCTGATTACGAAGGTCGAGGAAACGATACTTTAAGCGAACTTCCTCTGAAGTATTTGTTGATGTTGCAACCTCAAAGGGAAGAACATTTTTACATTTACCGAGAACGGTAATATCATCTGTGTGTACCTCAACATAGCCGGTAGCAATCTTAGAGTTGATGGTTTCTTCATCTCTCTTAACTACCTTACCGCTCAATGTTACAGTACATTCCTTGTTAATTCCCTTGAGCAGCTCATCGTTATGAACTACTACCTGAAGAACACCGTACTGATCACGAATGTCAAGGAACATTACGCCGCCATGGTCACGAATATTTTCGACCCAGCCTGCAACACGAACTTCCTGTCCGATATTTTCTTCTCTTAACTCACCGCAAGTAACGGTGCGATACTGATTAGCTTTTATCATATATTTACAGTTCCTTTCACTGATATTGTGCTAAATTGCCTATTCTTTTGTATTATACCACAATTTGCCTTAGCAATCAATATTTTGTGTGATTTTTATTTCAAAATTTGTATCTTTTCTGACAATGCCGCACAAATAATGTGCGGCACTGTTTATTCTACGCTTTTTAGGCTTTCAACCATATTTACTTTTTTAATCTTAAATCCCATTGCAAAATTCACAAGCAAAGCAAATGCAAATGTCAGCAAAGCCGCAAAAACAAATGATGCAGGCAAAATATCTCTGCCAAACATTATATTGTCAACCTCAACGGTCAGAATAATAAATCTTGTAAGGAAAACACCGAGAACAAGTCCCGACAAAATACCTCCGAGGGTAAGCACGATATTTTCTTTATAAATAACACTTGAGGTTTCTCTGCTGTAAAATCCGAGCACCTTAAAAGTTGCGATTTCACGCACACGCTCGGCAATGTTAATATTTGTAAGATTATAAAGTACTACAAACGCAAGTACCGCTGCACAAATAATCATAACAAGCACAACCATATTAAGTGAATTGAGCATATCTTCAATTTCACCTATACCTGACGAAAGATAGGTTACACCCGCTACTTTATCATTCATCAGCATTTTTTCACCGAACGCAGTCTGCTCGTCGGGATTTTTCAGTACAACCTGTGCCATATTAAACTGCGGTTCTTCTCCGAATTTTTCACTATAAAGTTTAGGAGAAATAAACACATAATTCTTTATATACTGTTCATAAATTCCGCCGACTGTAAGCTCTGCGGTTTTATCATCAACAGTTACACTTATGGTATCACCGACCTTGACAGACAATTCGGTCGCCATTTTTTCATTTATCATTACGGAATCATCGGTAATATCAAGGTGCTTTTTGTCGCCCCTTGTTCTAAGTTCTGTAACCTCCGAAAATCTCTGCGGATCTTCCATTACCGTAAGATAAGTGCTTTCATCTTTTACAACATTATTTTTCTTTACTACAACTTCCTGTTGACCTACAAGCATAATTGACGCAGCGTCACCCGTATTGTTTATTTCATTTTTCAGATAATCAAGTTGTTTGGCATTTCCGCCTTCTTTAGGAATAACAACCGCATTATATTTGAATATTTCGCTAAACTGTGTATCAGAAAGCGGAATAAAGCTGTTTTTAAGTCCGAATGCCGCAACTATCAAAGCCGTGCAGCCTGCAATGCCTATGATTGTCATAAACATTCTTGATTTATATCTGAAAATATTTCTTGTAGTCAGCTTTGCGGAAAAATTCATATGTTTCCATATCGGAGTAATTCTCTCAAGCAGTATCCTCTTGCCTGCTTTCGGAGTTTTAGGTCTTAGAATTTTTGCACAACTCTGGCTTAATTCTCTTACACATACTATTACAGAAACAAGCAATGTACAGAGTACGGCGGCAAGCGTACTGAGTATAATACTCTGTGCATCAGGTACAATGCTGATGTCAGGCATATAATACATAATCTGATATGCATTATAAATAATATACGGCAATGTATTTATGCCTATTAATACGCCAACGGTGCAACCGATTACACCTGCAAGAACCGCATAAATCGCAAATTTCATTATTATGCTTAAGTTATTGTAGCCGAGTGCTTTTAATATTCCGATTTCTTTACGCTTTTCCTCTACAAGTCTTGACATTGTGGTTACACAAACCAAAACCGCAACGAGTAAAAAGAACATTGGGAATACCGTTGCTACCGCACCGAGTCGCTCAACATTCTGTCCAAAGTCTGAATAATCCGGATTATCCGACCTGTCAAACACATACCACTTTGGCTCTGCTATTTTGCTTATCTCATCTTCGGCATCTGCTATTTTCTGCTCTGCCTCTTTAAATTTATCGTCAGCCTCGGACTTTGACTCGTTGTACTCTTTCCAACCGTCATCAAGCTTTTGTCTGCCGCTTATTTTCTGCTCCTCAAGTTCGGACTTTCCGTTGTCATACTTTTCCTGTGCTGCCGCAAGTTCGGTTTCAGCCTGCGATATTTGAGCTTGTCCCTCTGCTTTTTTGCTTTCAAGCTGTGCTTGTCCGTCTGCAAGCTGTTGTTCGGCGCTTTGAATTTGAGCAAGCGCATAGTCAAGCTGTGCCTGTCCCTCAGCCTTTTGTGTTTCAAGCTCTTGTCTTCCGTTGTTCAGCTGTTGTTCTGCCGAATTGATCTGCTCTTGAGCCATAGCAAGTTTTGTTTCACAATCGTTAAGTACAGCCTGCACCTGCGCAAGCTGTGCCTGTAATTGTGCAAGAACAGATTGATCTTCTGTAACATCAATCTGCGCCTGCAATGCCTCCGCCTGAGCTTTACAGGTAGCTATTGCGCCCTCAAGCTGTGGCTTTTGATTGTTTTCAAATTCACTTTTCGCAAGGTTAAATTCGTTTTCTTTCTCGGAGAGAGCCTGCTCTGCCTGACTGATTTTAGAATTATATTCTGCAAGTCCTGCGTTGTAATCGGCTTTTGCACTGTCGATTTTATCCTGTGCCGAGGATAACTCGCTTTCGCCTGCCGCTATGCCGTCCTCGTATTCTTTCTTAGCGCTGTCGAGCTGACTTTTTCCGTCATCAAGCTGTTTTTTTGCTGTATCAAGCTGCGACTGCGCATCTGCTATCTTAGCTTTATATTCTTTTTCCGAATTATCTAAAGTTGTCTTTGCATCATCAAGTTTTGTAAGAGCCTCGGATTTTTCGGTTTCATAATCGTTTTTACTGTCCTCAAGTTCCTGTTTTGCTTTACCTATAACATCTTTATCAAATACCTCACAGCGCAGGTCTGCGGTATTTTCTAAGGTGCTTGTAAAATTCTCAATATTCTTTTCATATTCATCATCAAAAACAGAACCGTCACCGTCAGAAAAAGCAGTTTTCACATACATTTCCGTATATCTTTCAGTTACAAAATCGTCTTGATAAATATACATAAATGCCGCAATATTGCCGTTGCCGATAGTGGTTGAGCCACGCTGATATGAAATATACATAGGTGATTCCGCTTTACCGACAACGGTATATTCAAGCGTATCTACCATATCAAGTGCATTGGATTCTCCGCTTTCGCTTCCAAATACAACCTTGTCGCCGATTTTATAATCACTGCTGCCGACACTGCCGTATTCAACAAGGATTTCACCCTTTTTCTCGGGTAGTCTTCCCTCTTTTATGTTTAATGTATTAAGAGTTTTATTATTGTTATAACTTTTAGGTGCAGCGGTTACTCTTATAACCTTGCCGTTACCGCCGTTTCCGTTTGATTTTAAAACAAGGTCGGCAAAATACGACGGCATAACATCGGTTACATTGTCAAGATTTTCAACCGCTTTTACATCATCTTTATCAAATCCGACAGTAGATACAAGCCTGTAATCCATAAGATTGGATTGAGAATAATACTCGTCTGCCATATTGTACATTGACGGAACCGTAGCTTTGATTCCGGCAAAAAATCCAACGCCGAGTGCAATAATCGCAAGTATAGAAATAAACCTTGCTTTAGAATTTGCAATTTCTCTGAAAGTATTTTTTAACAGGGTTTTAGTCAATGTCCTCTCCCCTTTCGCAGAAAATATGAATTACCATTCGATTTCTTCAACATTTTTAGGTTCATCATTGTGAACATCCATAATTACCCTGCCGCTTCTCATCTTTATAATATGATCTGCCATTGGGGTAATTGCTGAATTGTGGGTTATGAGAACTACCGTCATATTTTCTTTTCGGCAGGTTTCCTGCAAAAGTTTTAAAATCTGTCTGCCCGTGTTATAGTCAAGAGCACCCGTCGGCTCATCGCAAAGTAAAAGTTTAGGTCGCTTGGCAAGTGCTCTTGCAATAGAAACTCTCTGCTGTTCACCGCCCGAAAGTTGAGCGGGAAAGTTTGCACTGCGCTGTGAAAGTCCGACACTTTCAAGCGCCTCTGTACTGTCCATCGGATTTTTACTTATCTGCGTTGCAAGCTCTACATTTTCTTTTGCGGTAAGGTTAGGCACAAGGTTATAAAACTGAAATACAAAACCAATGTCAAACCGTCTGTATTCAATAAGCTGTTTGTCTTTCAGCTTGCTTATATCTCTGCCGCCGACAATAATACTGCCTTTTGTACAGGTATCCATTCCGCCGAGAATATTAAGTACGGTTGTCTTGCCTGCACCCGAAGCACCGACTACCACGCAAAACTCGCCCTGCTCTATATTAAAAGAAACACCCTCGACAGCGTTAATAGTCACTTCGCCCATTTTATATATTTTGTAAACATCTTTAAATTCAACAAGGCTCATAATATCCTCCCGTAACGGTAAATTTTCTTTGCTTTTTAAAGTGCTGAATATACAGAATAAACCTGCTTATAATACAATATTATAGCACTTTTTACACCTATTATCAATATACAAATACAGTGTTGATGTCGAATAAACCACAATATGACAAAACCGACCAAATTAATTGGCAATTTGCTTGACGAGGGTAGAAAATTATGCTAAAATACTAACGAACATAGGTTATTGCAGTGTAGATTGTTTGGTAATTACAACTCACCGCAAACTCTGATACTATGTAATTTAAGAAACAGAAAGGTTGATACTGAAATGGCAAAGATTGATTTAACTAAGTATGGTATTACCGGTACTACTGAAATTATCCACAATCCTTCCTATGACGAACTCTTTAACGAGGAAACAAAGGCTGATTTGGAAGGCTATGAGGTTGGACATGAAACTGAGCTTGGCGCAGTTAATGTTATGACCGGTATTTACACAGGCCGTTCACCTAAAGATAAGTTCATCGTTATGGACGAGAATTCAAAGGACACTGTATGGTGGACTTCTGACGAATACAAGAACGACAACCATCCTGCAACACAGGAAGCTTGGGAAGCTGTAAAAGCGCTTGCTAAGAAAGAGCTTTCAAACAAGAAGCTTTATGTTGTAGATGCATTCTGCGGCGCTAACCATGATACAAGAATGGCAGTTCGTTTCATCGTTGAGGTTGCTTGGCAGGCTCACTTTGTAACAAATATGTTCATCAAGCCATCTGCTGAAGAACTTGAGAACTTTGAGCCTGATTTCGTTGTTTACAACGCATCAAAGGCTAAGGTTGAGAACTACAAGGAGCTCGGTCTTAACTCTGAAACAGCTGTAATGTTCAACATCACAAGCCGTGAGCAGGTTATCGTAAACACATGGTACGGCGGCGAGATGAAGAAGGGTATGTTCTCAATGATGAACTACTACCTCCCACTTAAGGGTATTGCTTCAATGCACTGTTCAGCTAACACAGATAAGAACGGCGAGAACACAGCTATCTTCTTCGGTCTTTCAGGTACAGGTAAGACTACACTTTCAACAGATCCTAAAAGACTTCTCATCGGTGATGACGAGCACGGTTGGGACGACAACGGTGTATTTAACTTTGAGGGCGGCTGCTATGCTAAGGTTATTAACCTTGACAAAGAATCAGAGCCTGACATCTACAACGCAATCAGAAGAGATGCTCTTCTTGAGAACGTAACAGTAGATAAGGACGGTAAAATTGACTTTAACGACAAGTCAGTTACAGAGAACACTCGTGTATCTTACCCAATCAACCACATTGACAACATTGTTCGTCCTGTATCTTCAGCTCCTGCTGCTAAGAATGTAATCTTCCTTTCAGCAGATGCTTTCGGTGTACTTCCGCCTGTATCAATCCTTACTCCTGAGCAGACAAAGTACTACTTCCTCTCAGGCTTTACAGCTAAGCTCGCAGGTACAGAGCGTGGCATTACAGAGCCAACTCCAACATTCTCAGCTTGCTTCGGTCAGGCTTTCCTTGAGCTTCACCCAACAAAGTATGCTGAAGAGCTCGTTAAGAAGATGGAAAAGAGCGGTGCTAAGGCTTACCTCGTAAACACAGGTTGGAACGGCACAGGCAAGCGTATCTCTATTAAGGATACAAGAGGTATCATTGACGCTATTCTCGATGGTTCTATCACAAAGGCTCCTACAAAGACAATTCCTCACTTCAACTTTGAAGTTCCAACAGAGCTCCCAGGCGTAGATCCTGCTATTCTCGATCCTCGTGACACATATGCAAATGTTGCAGATTGGGAAACAAAGGCACAGGATCTTGCAGCTCGTTTTGTTAAGAACTTTGCTAAGTACGAAGGCAACGAGGCAGGTAAGGCTCTCGTAGAGGCAGGCCCTAAGGCTTAATCTTTGTATTTAATTTAATACAAATAAATTTGGGTGCTTTCCAAACGGAAAGCACCCTTTTTTTAATAATTATTATACTAAATTTTTGTCAATAAATTCTATGTATGACTTGCGATTATATATGCTGTTATGATTATTTTTGTACCACTCATATTCTTCCTTTAAACCTTTTTCAAGCGGAACTGTTGTTGGCATAAGTTCATTTTGTTTTTTAACATCAAGAATATATTCATAATCATAAAAGCAAAAATAATCTCTCTGTTGAACAGATTTATCTACTTCTACAAATTCAGGTATTTTTCCTACTGCTTTATAACAAAGTTTAACCCATTCCTTAACAGTAATTATATCACTGTTTCCGACATTGTATATATGATTGTCAGGTTTCTTTTCAATAATTATTTCAATAAATCTGCATAAATCCGATACATTAAAAAACTGCAACTTCATATCACCTTTTTGCGGAATATAAAATTTTCTGTCTAATTCTGCACAATCAAAAGGAAAAGCCTCACGATAAAGGTTTTCGTACATTCCATAAAAATACGGCGGTCTTAATATATAAGCATCGGGGCAATGTTCAAGTAAGTAGTTCTCTGCCATTAATTTATTAACACCGTAATCACCCCATACAGAATTTTTACCACAAGTTTGTTCCTCTGTAAAAGGCTGACTGTTAGTTTCAGGATATACTGCGCTTGAACTTATGAAAATATAATCATCAAATGTAACACCGGAATTCAGCAAACTTTCTATGTGAGCCTTATTATAAGCTGTAACATCAATAATTAAATCAAAATGTTTATCTTTTAACAAGTTTTTTAAATTCATTCTGTCACAGTTAATCAGATGAACTCCGTCTAATTGCGCTCTGCTGTTTCGGTTAATAACATACACTTCATTATTTCTTTTAAGAAAATATTCCGCAGTAAATTTACTAACAAATGTTGTTCCGCCGGCAACAAGAATTTTCATAGTAACAACTCCCTTTTGAATATTATAAAATGCATAACACACCTTACACTTTTAATTATACTTTACACGCAAATTTTTTGTCAACTGAAAACTTGAAAAATGCAATTACCTCAATTATAATAATTACATAACATTATAATTGAGGTAATTATGAAAACTAAAAAACGAAAAACCACAAAAATCACTGTACCTACCGCACTTGCTTTGATATGCTGTTTTGCGGTAATTTTAATTATAAACAATCAGCCCACAGAGAATAATTCAACCGAAAAAATTATTACGCTTTCCGATATTCCAAAATATTCAGGCTCGGCATTTGTAGAAATAAACGGCAACGAACCTTATTTCAGTGATGACGATTACACAACATCATCATTTGAATACTATGCGGATTTAGACGAATTAGGAAGGTGCGGCACTGCCTATGCCTGCGTTGGTACAGATATAATGCCGACAGAAGAAAGAGGTCAGATAGGCAGAATTAAACCGTCAGGCTGGCAAACAGTAAAATATGACTTTATTGACGGAAAATATCTGTACAATCGCTGTCACCTTATCGCCTATCAGCTTACGGGCGAAAATGCAAATGAAAAGAATTTGATAACAGGAACAAGGTATCTCAATGTTACGGGTATGCTCCCATTTGAAAATATGGTTGCAAATTATGTAAAAACAACCGGTAATCACGCACTTTACCGTGTAACTCCTGTTTTTGAAAATGACGACCTTGTTGCCAAAGGAGTATTAATTGAGGCAAAATCCGTTGAAGATAACGGTGACGGAGTTACATTTTGCGTGTACTGCTACAATGTGCAGCCAAATGTAACCATAGATTACAAGACGGGCAAAAGCACATATAATGAAAATGAATACTAAATACGAGGCGGAATATGAACTATTTAAAATATCTTGTCGAGGAAATCCACACTACTGTAATGGCAACAACGGATGCGAACGACCTACCCGTAACCTGCGCCATTGATGTAATGGATTATGACGATAACGGACTGTATTTTTTAACGGCAAAAGGCAAAAATTTTTACGACAGATTAAAGCGAAACGGCTATGTAGCTTTAACAGGAATAAAAGGCAAAGATACTATGTCTTGCGTTGCCGTATCTTTAAGAGGAAAAGTTAAGGAAATCGGCAGTGAGCCATTGGAAAGACTATTTAAAAAGAACAGCTATATGTACGAAATTTATCCGACCGAGCAATCAAGAAAAGCACTCACTGTATTTTGCATTTATGATGCAAACGGCGAGTGGTTTGACCTTTCAAAAAAGCCTATTGAAAGAGCTGATTTTTCAATAGGAAACAGTAAGATAATAAACCAACAATAAATTGCATTGGCTGTAAAGCGTGTGAAACCGTTTGCCCACAGAACTGCATAGATTTTTCAACAGTCACTGCTAAAATCAATGAAAACAACTGTCTGCACTGCGGAAACTGTATGACTGTTTGTCCGCAAAATGCAGTTGTAAAAATAGGATAATCGTGTGGCACACAGCAAAAGTGATTCTATTTTAATAAATTTATTACAATTACTTCATATGTGCCATACTGCATTATTTGTTAAAATTTCATTTTATAAAGCAAATACCGAAAGCCGATATATTGGGCTTTCGGTATTTTTTAATTATAAATTTTATTAAACTAAACCTTGTGCATAAACACTATTTATTGATCTTACCCCAACATTTAGAATAGAATCTGTTATCAAAAAAAGCTCCCGACAGCAATATCGGGAGCTTTAGCTTATGTATTAACGATTTATTCCTTTGTTTCTTCAGGAATATTGCTTGTGCAATGTGGGCATTTTGTAGCCTTAATAGAAATTTCGCTCTGACAGAATGGGCAAATCTTTGTAGTAGGCTCTGTTGGTTCTTCAGGCTTTTTACCGATTGCCATAATCTTATTAACCAATTTAACAATAAGGAAGATGACAAATGCCATAATGATAAAGTTAATAACCGCAGTCAAAAACTTGCCGTAGCCGATTGATACATCTCCGATTGTCAGGGCATACTGGTCAAAGTTCATTCCACCAAATAAACCGAGAATCGGTGAAATAATGTCTGTTGTAAGTGAAGTAACAATAGCCTGAAAAGCCGCACCGATAATAACGCCGACTGCAAGGTCAAGCACATTGCCTCTCATAATAAAGGTTTTAAATTCGCTGAAAAACTTTTTCATTTTCTAAACTCCTCTGCTGAAAATATTTTTTAGTAGTCTAAAACTACCAAGCTACATAAACATTAAAGGATAAACACTTCCCCACTGCTGAGAGTGGGGATTTTTGCTTTTGATTTAGTTTATTAAGGTTAAAATTTCAAGTTCACTTTTAAGAGGGCGAACAATCCGTTAATTACAAACTTTAAAAAACAGGTTTATTATAAAACAGCCTTATGAAACTTTTTCTTACCTTTTTTAATTACAACATAACCCTTTTCAAATGCTGACTTTGGAACAGTTGCATATACATCTGTTACCTTTTCATCATCAACAGCAACGCCGCCCTGCTGAATAAGGCGTCTGCCCTCACCCTTTGACGGAATGAGTGCGCACTTTGTAAGAAGGTCAAGAATAGCAATACCGTCATCTGTAAAATCAGCGTCTGTAAGCTCTGTTGACGGCATATTGTCTGTATTTGCACCGCTGCCAAACAATGCCCTTGCTGCCTCCTGGGCCTTGTCTGCCTCTTCCTTGCCATGTATAAGGTTTGTTACCTCATATGCAAGAATCTCCTTAGCTTTGTTAAGCTCGCTGCCCTCAAGCTTTGCAAGCTCATCAATCTGCTCAAGCGGAAGGAATGTAAGCATTTTAAGGCATTTGATTACATCTTCATCGGCAACATTTCTCCAATACTGATAGAAATCGTATGGGCTTGTCTTTTCAGCAGAAAGCCATACAGCACCAGACTGGGTTTTGCCCATCTTCTTACCCTCGGAATTAAGGAGAAGATTGATTGTCATGGCATATGCATCCTTGCCGAGCTTTCTTCTGATAAGCTCTGTACCGCCGAGCATATTGCTCCACTGGTCATCTCCGCCAAACTGCATATTACAGCCGTATTTCTGATAGAGAGCATAGAAGTCGTAGCTCTGCATAATCATATAGTTAAACTCAAGGAAACTGAGTCCCTTTTCCATTCTCTGCTTGTAGCACTCTGCTCTGAGCATATTATTTACCGAGAAACAAGCGCCAACCTCACGCAAAACATCAACATAGTTAAGGTCAAGCAGCCAATCGGCATTGTTTACCATAAGTGCCTTGCCGTCTGAAAAATCAATGAAACGCTCCATCTGCTTTTTAAAGCAATCAACATTGTGCTGAATAGTTTCGGTAGTCATCATCTGGCGCATATCTGTTCTGCCTGACGGGTCACCGATCATAGCTGTACCGCCGCCGATAAGTGCAATCGGCTTGTTGCCTGCCATCTGCAAGCGTTTCATAAGGCAAAGCGCCATAAAGTGACCAACATGCAAGCTGTCGGCTGTTGGGTCAAAGCCAATGTAAAATACAGCCTTGCCGTTGTTGACAAGCTCCTTAATTTCTTCTTCGTCTGTAACCTGAGCAATAAGACCTCTGGCTACTAATTCCTCATAAACTCCCATTTTATTATAAAATCCTTTCTGAATTTGTTTTCATTTTTTAATTATAAAGCAAAAATCTAAATAGGTCAATACCTAAACGCTGTTTGAATAAATGCTTGATTATTACCGTTATTTCTTTTTGCGCCTGTACTTGGCAAACTTGTCCTTATTCGGCTTTGCGTTTCTGCTGTACGAATTGTTTTTGCCCGAGCCGTAAGACTGCTTTTTGCCGTTATTTTTGCCGTTAAATTTATTTCCTTGATTGCTCATTGGCTGAACAAGGCATTTAGAATCATATCCGATTAAATCTTTTCTGCCTGCTTTTATAAGCGCCTTTATAACCTTTGACTTGTTTTCGGGAATAAAGTACTGCAAAAGCGCTCTTTGCATTGACTTTTCTTCCTCTGATTTCGGTACATAAACCTCTTTCATTGTATACGGATCAATTCCCGTATAAAACATACAGGTAGAAATTGTACCCGGAGTCGGATAAAAGTCCTGCACCTGCTTTGGATGTATATTCTCCCTCTTACAGAACAGCGCAAGTTCCACCGCATCTTTCAAAGTAGAACCCGGATGCGAACTCATAAGGTACGGCACTATGTATTGGTCTTTACTCATACGACCTGTCAGTTTATAGAATTTATCGCAAAACTTTTTATAAGTTTCTATGTGCGGTTTACCCATTCTGTCAAGAACTGCAGCCGAGCAATGCTCCGGCGCAACTCTTAACTGACCGCTTATATGATACTTTACAAGCTCTTCAAAAAATTCGTCACTCTGATCTTCCATAAGATAATCAAAACGAATACCGCTGCGAATAAATACTTTTTTAATGCCGTCAATTTTCCTCAGCTCACGCAAAATATCAAGGTATTCTGTGTGTGACACCTGCATATTCGGACAGGGTGTGGGCGCAAGGCACTTTCTGCTTTTGCAAAGTCCTGCCTTTTTCTGCTTTTCGCAAGACGGCAATCTGAAATTAGCCGTAGGGCCGCCAACATCACTGATATAGCCCTTAAATCTCTTGTCATTAAGAAAAGCCTTTGCCTCGTCAATTACACTCTGTTTACTTCTTACCGTTACCGCTCTTCCCTGATGAAACGCAAGCGAACAGAAATTACAAGCGCCAAAGCAACCACGGTTATGCGTAATTGAGAAAAGTACCTCCTGAATACCCGGTACACCGCCGAGTTTTTCGTAACACTGCGGATACCATCTTTCATACGGTAACGAATACACATAATCAAGCTGTTTTGTGTCAAGCGGCTGCATAGGCGGATTTTGAATAAGAATATAATTTCCGTGGCGCTGAATAAGCGTTTTGCCTCGTACAGCGTCCGCCTCCTCAAGCTCTTTTCGGGCGGCTATTGCATAATCCTTTTTGTTCTCACAAACTCTTTCGTAACTCGGCAGTTCCACAACGGTTTTCGGAACATAATCGCTTGTCTTTACAGCGTAGCAAATACCACGGATGTCATACAAAGCCTCTATGGGATAACCCTCCGACAAGCGTTTTGCCATTTCAATAGTTTGCAGTTCGCCCATTCCGTATGAAATAATGTCAGCCTTGCTGTCAAAAAGTACAGACGGCATAACGGTATTTTTCCAATAATCATAATGAGCAAATCTTCTTAGCGAGGCTTCAAGACCACCTATTATAATTACCGAGTCGGGGTAAAGTCTGCGGATTATATTTGAATAAACAGTAACCGCTCTGTCGGGGCGCTTGCCGTTTTTACCGCATGCCGTATAAGCGTCATCACTTCGCTTACGCTTTGCAACGGTATAATGTGCAACCATACTGTCTATATTGCCTGCCGTAACAAAAAATCCTAATCTCGGCTTGCCAAACTGCAAAAAGTCGGCGTCATTTTTCCAATCGGGCTGAGAGAGGACTGCTACACGATAGCCGCAGTCCTCAAGCACTCTTGTTATTATGGCAGCACCAAAGGACGGATGGTCAACATAGCTGTCGCCCATTACATATACAAAGTCAACCTCGTCCCATCCACGAGCCTTAACCTCTTTAATATTCATTGGTAAAAATGCCATAATATCACCTTTTAAATTTATTCATCATCACTGCCCATAATGTTGCGGCGCTCAAGCCACTCATTATAGGTCATAAGTACATCTCTCGGCTTTGAACCCTGATGCGGCCCTACAATACCCATCTGCTCCATATCGTCAATCATTCTGCCCGCTCTTGCATAGCCTACCTTGAGCCTGCGCTGAATGAGCGAAGTAGATGCTTGTCCTGCCTCGATTACGCACTTGATTGCGTCTTCCATTTTTGAGTCAATCTCAATATCATCGCCGCCTCTGTCATCGCCCTTTTTACCTTGTGTAATTTCTTCTGCGGCAATTCTCTTGATTTTCTCTTCAATCTCTGCGTTGTACTGAGCTGAAGACGATTTTTTAATGTAATTTGTTACACCCTCAATTTCTTCGTCAGAGGCATAACAGCCCTGCACACGCATTGGTTTTGGCGCACCTACAGGCAAGAACAGCATATCGCCTCTGCCTATGAGCTTTTCTGCACCGCTGAAATCAAGGATAGTTCTTGAATCAATATTTGAACTTACTTTAAGTGCAATACGGCTTGGAATGTTTGCCTTGATAAGACCTGTAATTACATTTACGGTCGGTCGCTGAGTTGCAACAAGCAGGTGCATACCAGCGGCTCTCGCTTTCTGAGCAAGTCGGGCAATGTATTCCTCAACCTCGCTCGGAGCTGCCATCATAAGGTCGGCAAGCTCATCAATGGCAATTACAATTCTCGGCATTTTTTCCTTTGGCACAGGAAGTCCGTTTCTCTCAAGAACAGGCTGAACAAGCTCGCCGTCCTCGTTTTCAACAGGCGGATTTTCTGCCATATATTTTAAGTTTTCGTCTATAAGCTCATTGTATGCGTCAATATTCTTACAATAGTATTCAGACAAAATCTTATATCTCTGCTCCATTTCAGACACTGCCCATCCAAGCGCACCCGCCGCTTTCTTAGCGTCGGTTACTACAGGAATAAGCAAATGCGGAATACTTCTGTACTTAGTAAATTCTACCATTTTAGGGTCAATAAGCAGCAGCTTTACTTCGTCAGGCTTTGCCTTGTAAAGAATACTCATAAGAATTGAGTTTACACACACTGACTTACCTGAACCTGTTGTACCGGCAATAAGCAGGTGAGTGAGTTTTGACAGATCGGTTACAACAATCTCGCCCGAAATATCCTTGCCGAGCACGCAGGTGAGCTTGCTCTTTCCTCGCCTAAATTCATCGGAATCAATCAGCTCTCGCATTGTAACCATACTTACAACCTTGTTTGGCACTTCTATGCCAACTGCCGCCTTGCCCGGAATAGGCGCTTCAATTCTAACGCCGTTTGCGGCAAGATTAAGCGCAATATCATCTGAAAGGTTTGTTATCTTGCTTATCTTTACGCCAGGTGCAGGCGAAAGTTCGTATCGTGTAACAGACGGGCCTCGGCAAATGTTTACAATAGATGCCTTTACATTAAAGCTGTCAAGCGTATCAATCAGCTTTTTAGCGTTATTGTGCATTTCCTCGGATGCGTTTCTGTCGTTATTATTTTTTGAAAGACTAAGCAGCTGAACAGGTGGAAAATGATACTCGGGCTTTTCCTTTTTTTCTTCAATCTCAACAGGAGAATATCCTGCGTTTTCAAGCTCCTCTTCAAAGCTGCTTTCTTCGCTATTGTTGCTCTCTGCGTTATGGATATTTTCTTCATCAGCCTTTGCAATGTCTTCGTTTGATTTATTATTTTTCTCGTCAAAATTCTTGCTTGCCCTGTTGATAATGTCCATTAAATCGTCCGGAGCATTATCGTTTTCAGTCTGCTCAGGCTCTTCGTCATATACGGTATTTTCAGGATTATTAATAAACTTCGGCTCTTCAACCTCGTTTTCAGCCTTAGTTTCGGCTTTTACATTTGCCGTATAGTCGCAATCAACCTCCAGCTTGCGGTTGAGCTTTGTTTTGTTATCCTCGTGAGTGATTTCGTCAAGCGGAATATCAATACCGCTCCTCTTGCCTCTGCCCTTTTTCTTTTGAGTAGAAACTATGGTTTTATCGCCCTCGCTGCCTGCAATAAACATTTCTCGTTTCTGCTCACGCTCAGCCTCCTCTGCCTTGCGCTCGGCAATATACTCTCGTCTTGCCTTTGCCTTTTCTTCGCTCTTGTGCTTTACATATGTAACGCTCTGCTCGACCTTGTCTGCGGCTGCTCTTGCAATGTCGTTCATAGATAGATTAGCCATATAAAAGCCTGATGCGGCAAGCACAAGAAAACAAATCAGCACTGTTGGAACACTGCCGATTAAACTTGCCATTGGGTATCCGAGCAAACCGCCTATAAATCCTGCGCCAACGGTAAAGTATGAATCGCTGTTGTAAATATCAAGAAAAAGATTTCCTGCACACGCAAGGTAACCTTTTTCAATATACGGAGTGCCTGAAAATACATATATCAAAGCTCCTATAAGCAGCACAATAAGTATACTGAAAGCTATTTTGCTTTTAAAATGTTGTATCTGTTTTTCTTTCTCCGTAATGAGTGCCATATACATAAGGAAAACAGGCACAAGGATTGTAGTCAATCCGAAAATGCCAAACAAACAGGAACGGATTGTGCTCCATAAATTAACACTCTTTACGAATATTAAAATCACAAAAAAGAGTGACAAAGCACCAAGGATGATTGCTCTCATCCTTGGTGTCAATAAAGGCTGCGGTTCAGGTACCGACTGATTTTTTTTAGTAGCTTTAGCTTTTGAGGAGGTTGATTTACCTGAGGTTTTCTTTTTAGTTGTCTTTTTCTGGGTTGCCAATTTATACTACCTCCGCTAAAAGCATTATTGAATCATTGCACCGGTAAAGACATTTGCTCCTGTGTTTATTTCAATGCAGGAAATAACAAGGAATACTATACCTACAAGTGCTGTATATACAACAAAAATTATCATTTTGTCTGTCTTTAAGAACCATTTAAAAATAAGAATTGAAAAATAGCCTACAACAGCCGAAACCGCCATACCGACTATAATTACAACAGGGTCAATCGAAATACCCTCAGGGCTTTTAATAGCGTCTACACCCTCGAGGAGAGCTGCCGCAAGAATTGACGGAACACCAAGCACAAAGGTGTAGTCAAGTGCTTTCTGCTTATTAATACCTCTCATCTCGCCGACTGCAAGGGTTGAACCCGAACGGGAAATACCGGGAAAAATTGCAGCAACAAACTGCATAAGACCTACGCATACAGCGTCAAGAACATTAAAGCTCTCTTTGCCTGCCTCGCTTGCGCTGTGCTTTGCGTTTTTCAGGTGTTTAAAGCCTGTATCCGAGCTTATAGTTCTCTTGTTGCAGATAATGCCGACAGTAAGTAAAATACTTGTGATAATCAAAGAAATTGCCACAACAATAAGGTATTTTTCGCCGGTAAGAACATCAGCAAGGTCTTTTATCTTCATTTCTGTGCCCGGAATCGGCAGGAACAGGAAGAACAGCGGAAGAAGTCCGATAATGAGCATCATAATAAGATTTCTTTCGTAGTTCATTTCTTTCCACTTAAATTTGCCTGTAAATACATCTTTAACAAGTGAGAAAAACTCCTTGATAAGACTCCAAATTAACTTGTGATAAAAAGCGACTACCGCTACAAGCGTACCAACATGGAGCATAACATTAAAGAAAAGGTTGTTTTCTGTTGCACCTAAAATGTGCTGAGTAATAGAAAGATGTCCGCTGCTCGATACAGGCAAAAACTCTGTTAAGCCTTGCACGATGCCCTGAATGATTGCATCTAAAATTGACATAATATGTACTCCTTTATCCATAAAATATATGTAAGGGCGATTCTGACCGCCCATATAACCGCAATTATTTATATGCGGATACTTTAATAAATAGGCTCTGTTTAATATTGGAATATATCAATCCAAACTCGTCCAATATTTAAGAACCGAAAATAAAATTACCTGCCCCGTTTTTTACGGGCTTTGCTGCGCTTTATCATAGTATAAAGACAGTCGATAGCGTCTGAAACAGTGCCGACCTCGTCAATAAGTCCCTCGCTGACTGCCTCTTCCCCCTCAAGAATTGTGCCAATGTCCATTACAAGCTCGCCTGTGTTGAGAACAAGCTCATTGTACCGTTCTTTTGAAATATCGGAATTTTCCGCAACAAAGGTTGTTATCCTGTCCTGCATACGCTGAAAATACTCAAAGGTTTGCGGCACTCCAAGGGTAAGTCCCGTAGTGCGTACAGGGTGAACGGTCATTGACGCACTCGGCGCAATAAAGCTCTTGTCTGCCGCAACGGCAAGCGGTATGCCAATGGAATGTCCGCCGCCGAGCACGATTGAAACCGTAGGCTTTTTCATTCCCGAAATCACCTCGGCAATGGCAAGTCCTGCCTCTACATCTCCGCCAACCGTATTAAGCAGAATGAGCAGACCGTCAATTCTCTCGTCCTCCTCAATAGATACAAGCAACGGAATGACGTGCTCGTACTTGGTCGTTTTATTCTGTTGCGGAAGAATGTAATGTCCCTCAATCTGTCCTATAATTGTCAGACAATGAATTACGCTGTCTTTATGCGTGGTAAGCACAGAGCCTGTTTCTTCAACCTGATCGGTGTGCTGTTCGTCAATTGGACTGTCTTTTTCAAGCGACTTTTTTTCGGGCTGTTCGTTCGGATTTTTAACAGTGTTCTCCGATTTTGCCTTGCCCGATTTTTTTGCTGTGGTATTCTTTTCTTTTGCTTTTTGTGCCATAATAATGCACCTCCAAAAAATATTTTTTCCAAAAGTGCATTAATAATGTATCAGCAATTAAATATTATAGCATTTATAGCAATATATTTCAATCTTTTTGCTCTTTTTTCTTAAAAACAATAATTATATAAAAGAATTATAGTAGTATAAAAGTAATAATGTTTTTTGGAGTGAATTTAATTGGCATCAAACATAGTAATGGCGATAGTAATCCTTGTGCTTATTGCCCTGTCATCGTTCTTTTCTGCAACAGAAACAGCGTTTTCTTTTGTAAACAAAATCCGTATTCAAAAGAAATCCGAGGACGGTGACAAAAAAGCAACAACTGCACTTTTTGTTATCGAAAACTTTGACAAAGCGCTTACCACCATTCTTATCTGCAACAATGTAGTAAACTTGAGTTGTTCATCACTTGCCACTGTATTGTGTATGGCTCTGTTTGGCGACTACGGCTCTGCCATTGCGACAGGTGCAACCACATTGCTTGTACTTACATTCGGCGAGGTATTGCCAAAATGCCTTGCAAAGGAAAACTGCGACAGCTTTTCTCTTAAAACAGCGGGCATAATAAAATTTCTTATGTTTATTTTAACACCGCTTGTGTTTATTCTTGTAAAATTCAAAAGTCTTGCCCTTAAAATTTCAGGCGGAACAGAGGACGCACCGAGTGTGACCGAAAACGAGCTTAAATATATAGTAGAAAGCATCGAAGAAGAGGGGGTGCTTGAAGAAAGCGAAAGCGAAATGGTGCGCCTTGCACTCGACTTTGACGAGAAAACCGCAGAAGAGGTCATCACTCCTCGAGTAGATGTTACCTTTATAAGCGTTGACGATTCTCCGGAAAAAATCAAGGATATAATTCTTGAGAACAGATATTCAAGAATCCCCGTATATAAAGATACGGTTGACAACATAGTCGGCGTGCTCCACACAAGAGATTATCTTGAAAAGCTCGCAGACGGCATTGCGCCCGATGTGCGTGAAATAATGCAGTCACCATACTTTGTTTTCAGAACTCAGCCGCTTTCAAAGATACTCAGCACATTTAAGCGAATAAAGGTTCACCTTGCAGTTGTTACAGATGAATACGGCGGAACTCTCGGTATTCTCACCATGGAAGACCTGCTCGAAGAAATCGTCGGCGATATATGGGACGAGGACGAAGAAATTGAGCACAACTACTACAAAATCGGCAAGAATGAATTTCTTGTAAACGGCGACCTCGAGCTTGACGATATGCTTGCGCTGTTTGACCTTGACAAAGATTACATTGACAGTGACAGCATAACCGTCGGCGGATACATTCTTGAAAATGCAGGCAGTATTCCGAATAAGCGTGAAAGCGTAGAGGCAGGCGGTTTCCGCTTTACGATTATGGAAGTGGCAAATCAGAGAATTATTCGTGTTGTTGTAAAAAGACTTGTTGACGAGGATTCAAGCGACGAAAAATCAACAGACGAAAATCAAAAAGAAGAATAATAACAAAAAGAAAAGAGCCGAGTACCCAAAGTCTTGGCTCTTTTCGGATATGGAGAATAATTATGAGCAATACAAAAGAAAACATAAAAAGAGGCAGCTGCCCTGTATATAAAAAGTGTGGTGGCTGTCAGCTGCAAAATCTCACATATTCCGAACAGCTTAATTTCAAGCAGAAAAAGGTTGAAAAGCTGCTTTCAAAATTTGGCAAGGCAGACAGAATAACCGGTATGGATACTCCCTACCACTACCGCAACAAGGTGCAGGCGGCTTTTAGAACAGACCGCAACGGCAAGATAATTTCGGGTGTGTATCAGTCGGGCACTCACCATATTGTAGGCATTGACGAGTGTATGACCGAAGATGTAACTGCCGACAAAATCATTGTAGCCGTACGCAAAATGCTGAAATCATTTAAGCTAACCACCTATGACGAGGACAAACAGAGAGGATTTTTAAGGCATATTCTTGTAAAAAGAGGCTTTGCAACAAATGAAGTAATGCTTGTTTTGGTAACAGGCACTCCTGTTTTTCCGTCAAAGAATAACTTTGTAAAAGCAATTACAAAGCAGTTTCCTGAAATCAAAACAGTTGTGCAGAATATAAACCCGTACAGAACAAACCTTGTGCTCGGCGATGTGCAAAAGGTTCTTTACGGCAAGGGATATATTGAGGATATTTTGTGCGGATGCAAATTCAGAATTTCACCGAAGAGTTTTTATCAGATAAACCCTGTTCAGACAGAGGTGCTTTACAACAAAGCAATCGAATTTGCAAATCTAAAAGGCAAAGAAACAGTGCTTGACGCCTACTGCGGAATCGGCACAATCGGCATTGTAGCGGCAAAAAACAGCGCAGGCGAGGTTATAGGTGTTGAGCTTAACAAAGATGCCGTAAAGGACGCAGTGCAAAATGCAAGAGCAAACAGTCTTAAAAATATTAGATTTTATCAAGGCGATGCAGGCGAATTTATGGAGGCAGTCGCAGAAGAAAGCGAAAAGCCCGATGTAGTATTTATGGACCCGCCGAGAGCAGGCAGTGACGAAAAATTCCTCTCTTCCCTTATAAAAATGTCGCCAAAAACAGTAGTATACATCTCCTGCAACCCCGAAACCCTCGCAAGAGATTTGGCATATGTAACTCAAAACAGCACCTACAAAATTCAAAAAATCCAACCCGTAGATATGTTCCCTCATACGGCGCATATTGAATGCGTGGTTCTGTTGACTAAAGTACACAAGTAAAAGTGTGAAAATGTTTGCAATATATGGCTTTACAAAAAAATTGTAGCAAATGAACAGAAAATTCAATATTATATTTCAACTCTTGATAGAGATGTAAAATTTGAATTAGTAGGAGGTCGTGTGTGAAAATTATTAAATTTGAAGAAATCTATCGTGATGATATGATTTTTATGGTTTTACAGGCAAAAGATGCTTTGGGGAGAAAACCTACTATAAATACTGACCTTCTTGATATTAAGGCAAACTATCTTGATTACAATGATATGTTTTGGCTTGCAATAGATGAAAATGACAGGGTAGTCGGATGTGTTGGATGTTCAAGAATTGCTGATACAGATCAAGCATTTTTGCATAGGCTTTATATAAAACCATCCTTAAAACGAAAGGGAATCGGTTCAAAGTTACTTAATACGGCAGAGTTATGGATGCGTGAAAACGGTGTTGCTGTTTCAAAAGTACATTTTGGGACACCAAAAGAGCAGTGGTTTGAATCTTATGCTTTTTATCCGAAACACGGATATATAGAATATGAACCAAGGTATATGATGAAGGTTCTGTAAATCCCGATTTGTACAGAGCTGATTTTTATTTTATTGAGGAAAAACATATGTTGAATAAGCAAATAAATATTTAATTGCAGGATACGCAGTGGCAATTTGAATGTGTTGACCATGACAGAACTATTGCCCGAGCAATAGTTTATGATGAAAACGGTTTGTTCTATTTTGTAAGAGCAGAACGAGATGATGATTTTGGAAAAGCAACATTGATTGAAACCTCGGGTGGCGGAGTTGAGATAGGCGAGGACTTACAAACCGCCATTAAAAGAGAATTGAAAGGAGAACTTGGTATATCTGTAGAAATAATTTGCAAAATTAGAGTTGTAAGCGATTATTACAATCTGATTCACAGGCATAATATTAATAATTATTTCTTGTGCAAAGTAAAGTCATTAGGAGAAAAGAATTTGACTCAGTATGAAGTAGAAAGTTTTCGCTTATCTACATTAAAATTGACATATGAGGATGCTGTTCAAGAATATGAAAATAGGTCAAATACAAGGTTAGGAACACTTGTAGCAAAAAGAGAACTGCCTATTTTACAACGAGCAAAAAAATAATTGATGAAAGCCAAAAGTAATATATTAATACTCATTGCATGAGTCTGTTTATTGAGATATAATTGGCTTGGAGGTAATACATTATGGCAAATGAAGATAAAAAGGATTTTAATGCTATGCTTATGGATAGCAAGGATATGCCTAAATTTCAAATAATCACAGATGAAAAGAGTATTAAAAAATATGGTGGAGATAAAATGTATTTTGCACCGCCTATTGACTATGATAAAGTAATGCGACTTGTGCCTTGTGGAAAATTACTTACAGTAGGTACAATAAGGGAATTCTTTACTAAACAAAGTGGTGCCGATTTTACAGAGCCTATCACAGCCGGAATTTTTGTTTCAATAGTTGCATGGGCGAGTTATCAACGCACAGAGGATAAAACCCCTTATTGGAGAACATTAAAAGCAAATGGAGAATTAAATGCAAAGTATCCCGGAGGAATTGAGGCACAAAAGGAAATGCTTGAAAAAGAGGGGCATATCGTAATCCAAAAAGGTAGAACCAATATTAAATATTATGTTAAGGACTACGAAAAAGCACTATTTACATTGAAATAGATAATGTAAAAACTTCAGACCCACGGGCATATTTCCACAAACGGCAGAACCACGAAAAAGGCTGTGGATAAGTTCCCTCTAATCTAAAATCAGCCGAGAAATTCATCATATTCAGACGAGCCATATTGAAACCGTAGTATTGATGTCAAGAAAATAATAATATCCAATCATTAAAAGGCGGATGAGTTAGGCATAAATGCTAAAAAAGATTGAATGTAATTAATAAAACACATCATTAAACTTGATAGGAGCTACAATATGTATGAGATATTGAACGAAATTAGAAGAATGATTAATAAAAACCTTATAATGTACCTGCCGCATGTAAAAGCAGAAAATTTAGAAGAAAACGGTGCTATATATTATATGAACGGAAGAAATGGTACAGAATTCGACTGGTATGTCAATGGAAAAATCTCAGATTTTTTTGTGTTTTATAACGATGATAATAATTTAGGCGCAGTTAAACTTACTCTTTACAACAACGGAAATGTACTAATATATATTTATGATGAAATGGGAAATAAATTAATAAAAGAAATCCAAACAAATGTAGAAATACCTGAATACGATATTTTTAAATTTGCAGTATTATTAAAAACCGTAACCGACGATAACAAAATTTGGGATGCAAATATTGACAGCATTGAGGTCGGTGTTCAATTAACTCCTGACAGAATTAGTGAATTTAAAAATAACAAACAATACTATGAAACAATTATCAACAAAAGAAAGATGCTTGGTATGATGTCTTATGTTTCAAAAAAGGTTATTGACGACGGTTGGAAAATTGGATATATGATAAGAGAAGACGCTTTGAATGATAAAGACAGTGGCTGGTGTTTTATGGCAGGAAATGAAGATGATGAATATGTGGAAAATTACAAAAATTTAAAACTGCTATCCATTGCAGAGATATGCCAACTTGATTCAGATATATTGAAGTATATTAATAGTCCTGTAGGAACAGCTTTTATACGTGTATCTTCAAATGAATTTGAAATTGACAATAGCAATAAGAAAATATATGTTGAAAAAAGATAAAATTTAGTTATTTAACTAATCCAACTTAATTGCAGAGGTGGAAATGAACAATATTATTACAACTAAAAGATTAACAATAAGACCGATAGAGCTTGAAGATGTATATGGAATTCATAAATACGTAAGCGAAAAGGGTATAACAATGATGATGTTCCTGCCAAATGAAAGCTTAGAGGAAACCCTAAGATTTGTTGAGTATGCAGTAAACGAATGGAACAAAATTGAACCTGATGACAGAGAATATGTAATAATCTTTAACGAAACAATAATTTGTGGTATAAATTTTGGATACAGCAAAGATCGTAAATCATGCGAAATCGGATGGACAATACATAAAATATACAGAAACAACGGTTTTGCGACCGAAGCCGCCAATGCTTTAGTTGAATATGCTTTTAACACTTTAAAAGTTGAAAAAATTACCACACATTGTGATTCAAAAAATGTTGCGTCCGAAAATGTTATGAAAAAACTGCATATGAAACTCGTAAGCGACAACGGAACACGATATTATCCCAAAACAGGGGTAACTTCGGGAGAATATTTATATTCTATCAGCAAACAAATATATGACAATATATAACTCAAAACAGTTTAAAAAGAGCAATTTTATTGTACGGAAACATATCTACAAAAAATTTGCGTTAGGTTGTAACCTCGGATTAGATAACACGAATTGAGTGTGTGGGTTAGATGTTGTAAAAAAATAATCAAAAAGTATTTATATAGGTAGGTTAAAAGCACTATGGATTTATTATTAGAAATGATTTTTGATTTAATTCTCGATGGAACTTTGGAGCAAATGGCAAACAGAAAAGTTCCATTAATACTAAGAATTTTCTTACTAATATTGCTCTTGAGTGCATACGGTGCTTTAATAATTTTACTCGTGGCAGTTGCGATAACATTTTGGAAAAGAGGAGATATCATATATTTGATATTAGTATCTACAATAGGTATATTTATTAGCGTTTTTCTTATTTATGCAATAATAAAAAATGTAAAGAAAAAGAGGGAAAAATAATATCTATTGAGACCGCCGAGAATTTTGTGTAAAAGTGAATAATAGACTTCCTTTCGAGCAATAATGGAAACAGAAAAATCAAAGCTTGAAAGGAAGTTTTTTTAATGGCAAAAGCACTGGCAGAAATGATGAGAGAATTTGTAAGGTAACCGTCAAATAGAACACACCTTGACTCCGAAGGAAAGTGTCAAATTCAATAAATATTGCCTGAAAGCATATCAAGCGAGACCGCCGAAAAGTTTGTGTAAAAGTGAATAATAGACTTCCTTTCGAGCAATAATGGAAATAGAAAAATTAAAGCTTGAAAGGAAGTTTTTTTAATGACAAAAGCACCGGCAGAAATGATGAGAGAATTTGTAAGAAGTCAGAATTTCACATCAACAGATGAAGTGATGACAGCGATGAAAGATATGTTCAAGGACATTCTTCAGGAGGTTATGGAATGTGAGCTTTCCGATGAACTCGGCTATGAGAAAAGCGAAAGAATGTCGAATGATGAATGCGGCAATAAGTCGAAAAATTACAGAAACGGCTACTCGAAAAAGACGGTAAAAACGCAGATAGGAGAGCTTGAAATCAAAGTTCCGAGGGATAGAAACGGCGAATACGAACCCAAAATAATCGCAAATACAACCGCAATGCAGACGGTATGGAAGAGAAAATTCTCTCACTCTATGCCTGCGGAATGAGCCAGCGTGATATTGCCGAACAAATAAAAAATCTGTATGATGTAGAAATCTCTCCCGAGCTTGTCAGCAAGATAAGTAAGAAGATTATGCCCGGCTTTGTCAATAAAAGTGTGTAAGTTTTTTTAGAAAATAGATAATTGATGTTTTTGTACGCCTTTGGAGCGGAGCGCAACGAAAAAGGCGTACAAAACGGTGTCAGATTAAGTGCTCGTATTTTTCAATACGGGCTTTAATTTTGTCGTTTGTTGCGAGTTGATTTCTGACCAGAGCCCAGTTTTGGACCTTGCTTCCGTTCCATTTTTTGTAAAGCTCGGTAATTCTGAGATAGAGTAATTTAAGAAGTGCGTTTTCATTTGGAAAAGCACCTTTTTTGGTGACCTTGCGAAAGCTTGAATTTACACTTTCAACCGCATTCGTTGTGTACATAATTTTTCTAACAGCACTTCCGTAATTGAAAAGCTGCTCTATATGGTTGAAATTTCGCTTCCATACATCTACTGCTCCCGGGTATTGCGACCACTCCTGACAGAACTGCTCAAAGGCTTTTCGAGAGGTTGTAAGGCTCGGTGCTCCGTACACTTTCTTTATGCTTTGTGTGAATTTTTTGTAGTCCTTGCTTGGCACATATTTAATTGAATTTCGAATTAAATGTACGATACAACGCTGCACGACAACATCTTTAAATATCGCTTTTGCACCGTCTTCAAGACCGGAAACGCCGTCCATACTGATAAACAGTACATCCTCCACGCCTCGTCCTTTTAGCTCGTCAAATATTTGCATCCAAGTGTGTTTGCTTTCGCTTTCATTAAGCCACAAGCCTAAAATGTCCTTTTGTACGTCAATATCATAGCCTAAAATTGTATATACTGCATAATTCTTGCTCTCATACTCTTTTCTGATAGTGACATACATACAATCGACAAACAGAAATGTATACATCCTTTTTAGAGGTCTGTTTTGCCAATCGTTAAGTTCATCCAATACGCAGTCGATAATTTGAGATACCATTTCGTGTGAGATTTCAAAGCCATAGATATCCTCAATAGTATCAGCAATATCTCTCTGACTCATTCCTCTTGCATACATAGCTAATACCTTTTCTTCAATTTCAGATACATCCTTTTGACGCTTTGGTACAAGCTTCGCTTCAAAGCTTGAAGCTCTGTCACGAGGCACTTTAATTTCAACCTCTCCTGCACTTGTTCGGACTTTCTTGTTGGTGTGGCCGTTACGACGGTTATCGGTAGACTGTGCACCGTCATCGTTACTTTCATATCCAAGGTGGCTATTCATTTCACCTGCAACATCGCCTCAAACGTCGGTCCGAAAATGTCTTTCAAGGCGTCCTGCATATCTGCAACGCTTTTTGGATTATACTGTTCGATGATCTGCTTTGCGAGGTTCTCGCCCGGTGTGCTTTCCTTTTTCTTTGCCATTTTGTTCATTCCATTTCTGTCATTTCTTTCATTGTAGCACACTTTCCCACAAATGCAAAAAGTGTGCAAGCTATTTTTTCTAACTTACACACTTTATTTTACAAGCTCAATCGGATAGGCAGTCAATTTTCCATTGATTGCCTATCCGATTTTTAATTATTTACTACATCAATTATAATCCTTGCACCCAACCGAAAGTCGTTCAGGAATATCTCTCGCTCACTGATTTCAGAAATTTCACGATTGCAATCCTTGTATTTTTCAAAGGTTTCTTTCTGCGCCTCAGTCAGGGTTGCCTCAAGCTTTTCTTCATTTCTTTTGAGCAGTTTCAATAGCTCCTTGACCTCATCATCAAGCTTTGCACATTTTTCGTGAGGGAATAAGTTTCCGTAATATAAATCTTCAAGTATATCCATATCTTATGCCACCTTTCGTAGAACAAACATATCCCACATAACTTTGCATAAGTCCTGATATACTTACATTTATTACTTTAATTAAGTTTGAAATTTATTTTTATTATTACTTTACAAAAAGCAATACAAGAAGTATAATAAATATCACAATTTAGTAATATTAAATGCATAAAATCAAAAAATCCCAAATAATTTCCAGTTAAAATATATAATAGGAATAGGAGCATACAAATGAAAAACAAAATCTTATCAGCAATAATATCCATCGTGCTTATGATTTCACTTGTAGGATGTCAGCAGAATAATACCATTATTAAGCCTTATGTAGAAACAAAAAAGGTCACGGAAAACAGCCAATTAGATTTAGTAACCTTTACATTTGAGTCGCCCGACAGCTGGACAACTGTAGCCGCAGATAAAGATTCACTTATTTGCAGGAGTCCATCATCAAACGAATCGGAGGAATACAAAAACTATATTTCTCAGGATTATTTAGTTATTTCAAACTATACTACAAATGATATTTTGCCGGTATCAGACGAATACAAACAGGGCTATGAAGATTTGTTCAAAGGAACATATGACGGAATAGAAAAAATCATCAGCGACAGCATTGAACACATAAATATAAGCAAATATTTGGACAGCTTACCTGACGGAGAAACCGGCTCGAAGTACAGTTTTTCAGATTTATTGAATATTCTTTCAGATCCTGACAGCTTTCCTGATTATGAAATTCCTGATTCCCTGCGCAACAAAACGTGGGCATCTGATTTTAAATATACAGAATATCAAGGGAAAGACGGTAAAATTATTACTGTAGAATATTCATACTTGGTTGATGATATTACGCATAAAGCTATTAATTGTTATAGAGATGATAATTACTCAGTATGCGGTGCTTTTGATGATAGCAACGAGATTTCTTCAGGAGATGTTGCTTTATGGGTTGCAAATACCCTTGAGGTTTCCGAACATTACAAAATTGATGACGGAGCGGTATTAATAGAAGGAAAAGACTATTAATTATTAAATTTCCAATAGTGATATAATTACAGCCGAAGCATTTTACTACTTCGGCTGTTGTTTTTTTAGTGAATACTATGCTTTTACAAATTCAAAAAGTGCCAATTTATCTGCAGGTAATTCACTCACAGGATTAATCATAGGTATTATATTAAGTCTATCAACTGTTTTTGATCCATCTGTAACAACAATCTCAATTTTTTCGGTATCGTGTATAGTCGCATACTCATACATTTTACCATTTTTACCACAAAAAATCTGTGAAACATATTTATCGTCTTTTCTCCTTTTATCAAATGTAAACTCTATATCATATTTATATGAGTTTATCGGTGCAATTGCCTTATAATAACCATACTGTTGTTTTGCAATGTCATCAACATTTTTCTCCCATGCATCAGCTGACCACATATTGGAATTCATTAAACTACCATGCAGCCACTTCATAGAAATTGGAATCCCAAAAAACTCCCAATTTTTAAATAAATCACAATATTTTGATGCACCACAACGAATAACTGCCTGTTTTTGACCTGTAGAAAGAACTTTGTAATAATCCACATCCATATAAAGTGTTTCCCAGCTATTTGAAAAAGATGTAATTCCACCTATAAGTATTGCTGAAAAATTACCTATTACGGGATGGTTTTGAGCTTCAACCATACTATCATCAAACTCTAATCCTGAAATGAACTTTGCTATGTTAAATGTATTTTTTTGCAACCTTGTCGGTTTTTTCTCATCTGGTTTATTTTCATACTGATAAGCTGGTTGAATATAAGTTTTTCCATTTTCATACAGCATAATGGGATATATTTCTTTTGTTTCGGGATTTTTAACAGCACCGTATTTATATACAGGGGCAGGCGTTGGTGTAGGCGTACTAGTATCCTTTTTTTCAAGAACAATAGCCTGATAATTTAACCCTTTATATGCCGTTTCAACAGAAGATTTGCTATAGTATGTCTGTGGCTGAGAAGTCAGAGGGTCATTAAAAATATAATGGCTACTATCGTATCCCACTAACAGCAAACAATGTTCGGGTGCTATCCAGTTAATTGTTTTTCCGTTGTAGGTCCACGTAGAACTTATGTATGGAGTATTCATATACATAGTTGCCCACAGAATTACCGGTATACCTTTGTCTATGTAGTTAGAACATAAATTTTTCAGAGAAACACCATACAATTGTTTTGCAGTATATTTTTGTCCGGATAAAACTTTATCTAATGCCTTCTTTATTACCGGTGCATAACATCCATACCCGCTCGTAGATCTGGGGTTTCCTCCAAATGAAATACTGGGATCAAAAGGAACTCCGGTTTTAGTTAAGTATGAATCAATAAATTTGTCTACAGATACATCTATACCAATATGATTCAATGCCATAACTGTAGTAACACTTTCGCAACCTGTCGGATATTTGCCTAACTGGGAAATAAACGGAGCTTGAATTATTTTACTATTACCTATAGGTGTTTGCGGCTTAGTATAAATTTCATTTTCCTCATAGATATGGATTTCTACGCCGTTTATATTTTTGCCATCTATACCCGCATAGGAAGAACCTGTGTCCAAAGTACCATCTAAATTATACTTTGACTGTACACTGCGCATCCATTTTGGATCAGCATTACTTACCCAAGGCAGCCAATTACCTTCTACATGCACTCTGTACATAACAACTACACCTGATGTTAGTTTTACATCTTCTTTACTATATACTTGAATATTCAATAACTGCACAGTGCCACCCGGATATCCTGCATAGTCATTTTCATTGCTTTTAACAAAAGGATAATAGTATGATCTTCCTTCATTCCAAGTCCTGTATAAAAGGTAATATGGCTTAGACTTATCGGTTTTAATTTTTATACCATTAATATGAACGGAGCTTGCCATTGAAGTAAAGCTATGCCAATTTGAATCTTCGTCAATATAGCTAAGTGTTGAAGCTACTTTGCCTCCGGATAAATTACCGATTGACGATGAGATGGATTTGCCATTAAACACATAGATTTCAACACCGCTTATATTTTTACCGATAATTCCAGCATATGATGAACTGACATCCAATGTTCCACCTAAATTATAGTTTTCTTGAACATTCTGCATCCACTCCGGATCAGCATTACTAACCCATGGCAACCATCTTCCATCAACATAAGCACGATACATTACAACAACACCGGCAGTTAGCTTTGTTCCATCCTTACTATATGCACTTATACTCAGTCCCTGAATTGGTTTATTTGGATAACCTGCGTAATCATTTTCTAAACTTGTTACTTCAGGATAATAGTATGATTGTCCTTCGTTCCATGTTTTGTAACGCAAATAAAAATCCGAATTTGAATTGGTCTGAATTTTAATACCGTCAATAGGAGAAGCCATTACTTTATGATTGAAACTTTTCCAATTAGATGTACTATTTGCCATATACTGGGTTGTTATTAATTCTTCAGAACCAACGAAACTACCTGAACCCGCATTTAACGAATCTTCTTCAAAAATACGAATTTCAACGCCACCAATATTTTTACCGTCTATGCCGGCATAAGATGAACCTGTATCTAAAGTACCATTCAAACTATATTTAGTTTTTACATTTCTCATCCATTCAGGATCAGCGTTACTTACCCATGGCAGCCACCTTGAATCAGTATATACTCTATACATAACAATAATTCCGGAAGTAAGTTTTGTGCCATTATTTCTATATACATTGATACTTAACCTCTGAATAGCTTTTCCAGGGGAGCCTGCATAATCATTTTCTGTACTATTTACGGCAGGATAATAAGATGACTGTCCTTCATTCCATGTTCGATAAGTTAAATAATAATCCTTGTTACTGCCTGTCTGTATTTTTATTCCATCTATTTTGGATGACAAAGTGCTTTTTGAAAAAGACTTCCAATTAGATTCATTTCCAACCATATAGCTTAGCGAAGGATTTGATTCACCACCAGAGTAGTTTCCTAACGATGATTCTTTATAAACACGAATTTCTATTCCGCTAATATTCTTTCCGGAGATACCGGCATACGAGCTGCTGGTATCTAAAGTGCCACCCAGATTATATTTACTCCGTACACTATCCATCCATTCAGGGTCAGCATTACTTACCCATGGTAGCCATTTATTTTCTACAAAGGCTCTATACATAACAACAACACCTGATACTAACTTCGTACCATCATTCCTGTATGCTTGAATCTGAAGTTGTTGAATTGGCTTACCTGAAGAACCTGCATAATCGTTTTCAGTACTTTTTACATATGGATAATATCCATTCATTCCCTTATTCCAAGTTCTATATTGTAAATAAAAAGATTCATTTGAACTTGTTTTAATCTTTAAGCAGTCCATAGTAGATTTTGTCTGATCACTAAAACCTATCCACTTTCCACCGTATAAATATGAAAGAGAAATTGCTTGCTTACTCAATAATTTTTTCCTCCTAATATAAATAATTAATATTTTTGATCGATCATATAGAACATATGTTCTATATATAATTTTAGCGTATAAATTCAAAGTTGTCAAGAAAATCAATAATACTTTTTTGCAAACTAGTTAATTAAAATAGTTTTTGAAATATAAACATATTTTTCACTAAATAAAAACGAGATAAACAATAAAGGTCATCTCGTTTAATTACATCCTATTCGGTTTCGAACAATAATTATATTTAACATCAAGGCGGCTGTTTTTCTTATCGACAAAAGCCTTTACAAGCTTCATCATAAAGTCAATATTGGGAGTGCTTTTCTTCATCTTTGGTTGCCTCCATTTTTAAATTCTGCGGAACATTTTTACTGTACGGCAGATA
>OGUL01000218.1_pt1 | contig 74142 bp, 62 predicted proteins | sample 1553651 | NCBI WGS metagenome assembly OGUL01 (sample SAMEA2580048, study PRJEB22360) | human gut metagenome | biome: human gut; feature: human-associated habitat; material: faeces | place: Denmark | collected 2008/2010
CCGCTACTTTCTTTCGGTGAGCAGGGAGAGGCGGACAAAGAAAGTAGCAAAGAAACCCAAGCCTTTTATCTGCGATAGGCTGAAAATCAAATCGGACAGAATGAATGTTGTTCACTCTGTCCGATTGTCGTTATATGGCTGTATAGCATCAAGGGATATACAGCAACTCAATTTCCATTCTTCGGCGAAGCTCCAGAGACGGGATTACCTTTCCCTTGTATTTGCGGAAGGTGATATATTCCCGATAAATATTCCGGTCGCCCTCGTCCAACATCTTAACAAGTCTGCTTCTCGGTCGGTCGCCATACCCTAACAGACGGTAAGCACCCACATTGTAGGCAAGTGTAGCAAGGAGCAACGAATCCTGACCATAACCGCTGAATATCTTGCAGAGTTTACGAAGGTCGGAACGCAACAGCCTCTCCGCTTCCTCTTCTGTCATATTTCTTGATAGGTTTTCGCCTGGCTGAACTTTATGACCATATCCGACATAGGGATAATGCTTGGCTGAGTGCATACCCTCAAAATACCTGATTACCGAAACCGCTCTTTCAAACGGAGGCAGTTCGCTGATCACTTGTGCCGACATACTGCCTACCGTTATCATCATTGATACCAATATGAGAAATCCGTATTTCATGGACGCAATTCTATTTGTGATGCTGTCTTCAACTCCTTTATCTCTTCATACATCCGGCTAAGCATCTTCGTTACTTCCAAATTCTCGAATACAATCTGTTTGGGCAATAACCGATGGCAGATATAGCAAGAACCGAAAGGTATCCTTACATTGGCATGATACTGTATTCTCCGATTGAAAAGCAACAGTTCCATATCCTTGTCGTGAAAGAGCCTGTACGGTGCAGAATCGTTGAACCAACTACACGCCATGAGCAAAGCAAACGGTTTGTTGAACGAAAGACATCTTCTGAAAATGTCAGCCTTGCCTGTAAACGGAGGATTGGAAATAATAATGTCCCAGTATTCCGGTTCATACTTATAAAAATCTTGTCCGGTAATGATATGGGAATGTTCTACCTTAAATCCGTGTTCCTGCAACGTCAGTACAAATTCACTGTTAGGGGTATCAAACGGACACCATATCACTGCATCTTTAGGAAGATATTTGATTATAGGCAGTACGGCATATTGGGGAGTATAATATTCATCCCTACCACCTTCAACACCTAACCAACTACTCATTTACACCTCCTTCCGCAGCTTGCTCAGATTCATCTGTTTCGGTCGGTGTATCGTCATTGAAGTCAAATTCCATATCACAGGCGTTGCCGAAATTGTCCTCTATAACCACGATGAAGTTCTGCGCTTCCTCACATTCCGAGGTGTAGTACAATCGGAACTTGTCTTTCTCCAACAGATAGCGGTCGTTGGGCAGGAAAGTTATGCCGTTGTCCATTTTCAATGTTCCTTCACCCTCAAACTGGAAGTAACGAATGGTATAGACCGTTTCTGAAAACTCGCCCTCCTTAATCATTTCACATCGTATTTCAACGGTTTCGCCTTTCATCACCTTATTGGGTACGGGCATTATCTCCACCGTGAACGGATAGGACTGTTGGATGTCCAACTCATCATCACACGAACAGAATCCGAAAATTGCGGCAGTCATACAGCCGAACATCATTAACTTCTTGAATATACTTTTCATCATTGTCTGTTTCTTTTAGTCGTTTATAAATTCAATGTTCTGTTTTTGAAGATACTCGTTCAAGTCTTTCTCTCCCTTATACAAGCCGGAGCAGTCCTTTACTTTATCCCCGAAATGGTTGCGTAAGATTTCCAAAGTCCTGCGTCCGGCATTGTCATTGTCGAGATAGCAGTTTATTTGCTCATACTCTCCGAGCTGGTCCATTACTCTGCCGAGTGTGTTTACCGAGTTCAGCACGAGCTGGTCTTCACCGTTTGTCAGTCCGAGAGTTACAGCCGACAGATAATCAAAATGCCCTTCATACAGATTGCAATGCTTCGAGCCGTTGGCTATCAGGGAATAGTTCTTGGGAGGAATACAACCCTTGAAGAACTTGTTACGGATTTCGTAACCACCGCTCACATTCTTGAAGGCAAGGGAGAAGTATTGTCTGCCGTTAGCCTTGTAGCGTACCTCCTCACAGTTCTGCAAGGCAATCTCCATCGGGATATTTCTCTCTTTGAGGTAATTTATCAGCAATCTGCTCCAGATGGGCAGAAACTCCACATCCTCCATCTTGTAGTGTACTGTCTCCTTTTTCAGAAGAGTCATATTGTCCTGCTTCATCGGCAACGGAGAACGGAGCGTATCGGCAATATGTCTTGCCTGTGTTATAAAGTCGCTGCTACCGATAATCTCTCCGGCAAGGTCGAAAATATCACCACCCTTGTTGAGTCCGAAATCAAACCATAGTCCTTTGGCTGCATTCACTCTGAACGATGGTCGCTTGTCCTCTCTGTATGGTGCGTGGTATAACAATTCATTGGCACTCTTTCTTACGGGAGCATATCCCAAAGCCTGCAAATAATTCTCGACAGGCACGTTTCTAATATCCTGTATTTCCATATTCTTCTTGGCTTAATTGATGATGAACTTGATTCCCAATCCATATTGGGTGTGAAACTTCTTGGTATCGCCACCCCATAGGCAGCGTTCACGCACACCTACAAGCAGGGCTATACGGTCGGCAAGGTAAATCTCCATATCCAGCGTAATGGCTCCGCCATATACAAACCTGTCCCTTGCGTGCAGTGTCGCACCGTCAAACAGCAGTTTGTCGCCCCAATTTACCGTTTCGTACCCCGCCAGAGCCGATGCTCCGATATAGAAGAAGACTATCTTGCGTGCATCGGAAAGGAACTTGTAGTAATAGCCTCCTTCTGCCGTGAACTGCGATACCGGAATACGGATGTCCTTGTATGGACTGTGCCATTGCAGATACTCCGCACCGAACACCCATTTGTGTCCTCCCTTTGCATAGGAAGAGAGTGTCGCCCCGAAACTGTATCCTGCACTGTTATCCTTGTCGGAGGTATGGAAACCGTCCGCCATATTCGCCTTCAACTCTATGCCCTTCATCTTCGGCAGGCATCGTTGGGCGTCGGCTTGCCCCACAGAGAGGGCAAGCAACGCTGCAAACATTAACAGAAACTTCTTCATACTACTTCACACTGAGTTCGTTGATAGTCTGTGCCAATACCAAATCCTCGTTCTCAATCACGAAAGACTGGTGACGACCTCCGTTCTTCTCATTGAGTTCCACTACAAGACATTTGTCATCGGGAATGGTGAACTTCGACATGGTGAACACGGTGCGTTCGCTCTTCTTGCCCGGCACAACCGTTACATAGTTCTGGGCACGGAGCGGAAGGATAATCTGCTCCTGCACGGCAGTACGCTTCGCCACCTTCTTGTCCACAATCTTGAATGTAATGTAGTCCACATCGAAAGGCACATTGCTCGTGTTCTTGATTTCCGTGTGGAAATAGAGCAATCCGTTATGTGTGTAGATGCCCTTGAGAAGATATTGCACCCCGAAACGCTTGCTGCCGATGTGCTTTACCTGACGCTTGTTCTGCTTATGGATGGACTTCATAATCAGACGTACCAGCATAGGACTCTCCGAACCAAGTTCCTTGAGATAGATTTCCTGTGCGTTGTTCGGGCGGTTCACCGCCTCGCCATCGTGGATAAAGTCCTTCATCTCCACATTGAGGATTAACGGCTCATCGGCATACTTGACATTGAAGGTATAGAAACTGCCGTCCTCCGTGATGACAGACATATTTGTCTCGTTCTGGAAGTCCTTCACGGTTGCCTTGACACGGATTACATTCTCCGCACCGTCAGCCTTGCCTGCAATCAGATTGGGAGAACCCAAATCCACATATCGCACTTCCGCAGGGAAGATGATGTGTACCGTCTTGTTATAGGTAACTTCCAAACCGTGTGGCGGTATCATACGATCAAAGGTCAGTTTGCGGCTCAGTCCGTGGTACATATCGCCGTCCTCTTCCTGCTGGGGATAGACCTCCTTTGTCAAGGTCAGTTCCTTGTCCGCATTTTTGTTCACTACTGCCGATGAATCGGCTACCTGTGCACTTGCTGCACCTGCAACGCCCATTGTAAGGGCAAAAATCATGAGATACTTTTTCATTTTACTTTTGGATTTAGTGGTTTCTTTTGTTGTTTCTTTTCTCTTTCTTCAGTTTTGTTTTTTCATTGTTGTCTAATCACGCTCCTGATTGAGCATTACCTTATATCCCGACTTCAGATGTACCTTTACGGTACGCATCTTCTTGGCGATATACTGGCTTGTTCCCTGTATCACTCCCTTACCCAAGTCGGAGGCGAGCTGTGCACCCGCATCGGTGGAGATGTTGATGCTGCTTCCGAGTGATCCGCCCATATTGGCGGCAACCTCCTTCACCGCATTCAACTCCATTGAGTTCGGAATGAAGATTCCTTCCTGTCCGTCACTGTCATACACCGTCAGTTCAACGGGAATGATTGTACCCTCATACTCCAGCGATGTAATACTGATACCGAGTCTTTCACCCTGTATGCGTCCGGCACCCACCACAACGGCATTACGGGGAATAATCATATCGTCCACAGCCATCGGCTCCAGCAATCTCAGTTTCACTGCCTGTCCGTCCGTTATGGTCTGATAGCCGTACACGCAAGCCGAAATAGTATTCCTGTCCGTTACCGAAGCCTTTCCGACTGCCGTATGGAAGCCGTAGTTGCATTCCTGTGAATGGGCTGCTACAAATTCTTCATTGGTCATCGGCTGTGATAAGGCGGAAACGACCTGCTCATGTACCTGTTTCACGGGAGATGCCACCGCTTTGTCCGATGCAGCCCGTACGGTCGGCTGGTGTGTCGTTGCCGGAGGGACTCGCCCTGTCTGTCCGTTCTGACCACCCATATATCGTGCGGCCAACTCGTAAGACTTTTCCATCAGTGCCAGTTGCTCGTCCACAGCGGAAGCGGTATTCTGTCCGCCTTCAAGCTGGCTTTCAAGCAAGGCTATACGCTCCTTCAGTTCATCCACCTCCTCATCGTTTCTCTTCGGCTCTTCATAGAAACTGCCCAAAGTGGTGTTCAGGTTGCGGTAGGCATTGGCTGAGGACTGCACCGTGCGTTGCACCTTCGGAGTTTCCACCTTCTTTTCCTCCGCACCTCCGGGATTCATCAGGCTGTAGTCGTCTGCCTCTACATCATTGTCAGACTCTCCCTTGAACATGTCGCCAAGATCCTGCATCGCACGTTCACGGCTCTGCTGCCTTGCCTCCAATTCTCCAAGTTCGTATGCCTTTGTCTTGTCGCCGATGATTTCCGTACCATCGGCAAGCGGCATTTCGGTGTTGAAACCCTGCGATTGCAGTTCCTTCTGTCTGTCTTCCTCGGACGGTGCGAATATCCACCACATCGAGCCGATGAATAACAGTCCCATCAGCGGATAGACAATCAGTTTGTTACGTTTCTGCTTTTGTGCCTCAGTCAAGGGGTGTTTCTCCTTCTTCGGTTCTTCCGTCTGTGTGGAAGCTACCGGATTCTTGTTCTTCTCTTCGTTCTGTTCCATTGCTGTTGTTTAATTGGTTTATACTTCTCTTTGGTGGAGCAATCTCCAGTTGTCGGATATGTTCAATCTCTATCTGCCTGTCGTCACTCTTCCCGATGTCATACACCGCCTTGCCGAAGGTGTACAGGGCAAATGCAGCGAATACAGCAAACATCGTAAGGACGGTAACGAGCCTCGCTTTCGGTGAAAGCCTGTCCAACCGGGATTTCAACCGTTCCGTCAGCGTCTTCTTGCAGTCGTGGAGCTTCCAGAATATTCTCCACAGACCTTTTCTTGAATTGCCTTTTCCCATACGCTTCTATCGTTTGACGGTCTGCAAATCCTTGTTCTCGATGATGGTGAAACCCTCAATCGTGAAGCCGTTGGGGTTGTCATCACTTCTGCTTGAATTGAGCAGTCGGCAGGTCGTTACAAGACTTCTTTCCGTCACGTTGCTGGCACGGATGATCATCTGCTTGGCATATGTCCTTGCCTGATAGGGATAGGTGTCGAAGTTGCATACAACGCTGTCCACCTTCAGCACTTGGTTGATGTTACCTGCTATGATACGGTTGTAGTAGCCCTTCTCGGCAAAGTCCGAATAGTAGTTGTAGGCACTCTTGTCCGCCAGCAGCAAGGCACGCTTTACATTATGCTCGATGGCACTCTTGTCCGGTGAGAGCGTGAAGAACAGCTCGTGAAAGCGTCTTACGTGTTCCCTCGCTTCGGCAGGACGGTTCTGTGACAGATCTTGCGAGAGTGCCAGCATCAGCGACTTGCCGCCGTCAAGCACATAGATTTTCTCCCTCTGCTTCTCGGCGAAGTCGTAGGAACTGTAAATGCTCCATACGACAACCACCGAACACAGTACAAGGAAGAGAATTGAGTACAGACGTATCTGTCTGAAACTCGTTTCGATATTCTTCAATGACTTGAATTCCATTGTTATGTTTTCTTTTATTAGTTAATGATTCCGTTATTTGAGCAGTTTGCCTGCACGACCTACCACATTCCCGACCGTAGCACCTGCCACACCTCCGGCGATACCACCCGCACGGTTGGCAACCTGTCCTACATTGCGGTTGTAGCCACCCATTCCGCCAGCCTGTATAATCCATCCGGCAACTGTCGGGATGGTGAAATAGCCGATGATACCGATTATCATGAAGACGATATATACACCGTTGCTTGCCTCTATCGAATAGTTCGGGTCGGTCTGCAAGGCTACAATGTCGTTCTGTAACATCAGCACCTGTATCTTGGCGAGTATGGTACTGAACAGGTCGGACACCGGAAGCCACAGATAGGTCTGTATGTATCGGCATATCCATTGGGTCAGTGTACTCTGGAAACCGTCCCACACGCTGATGGCAAAGGCTATCGGTCCCAATATGGAGAGTACAATCAGGAAGAAGGTACGCAAGGTGTCTATCACTAATGCCGATGCCTGAAAAAGCAGTTCCAATACCTCACGGAAGAAATCACGGATACTCTTCTTCGTATTGTACATACCCCTTTCGATATACATTCCCGTCATGGTTATCATCTCCGATGGCGACCAGCCGAGTTCCTCAAGCTGCTTGTCAAACTCTTCGTTACTCACGAGATATGCCGTTTCGGGGTTACGCATCATCGCCTCATACTCCAGCTTGTCCTTCTGTTCCCTGTACTTGTTCATGTCCAGCGTCTGTCCCTCAAGCATCCGGTTCGTGCCCTGCACGATGGGCGACATGACGCTGTTTATTGTACCGAGCACGATACTTGGAAAGAACATGATACAGAAACCGATTACGAACGGACGGAGCATCGGGAACACGTCAATAGGTTCTGCTCTTGCCAACGACTGCCATACACGGTAAGCCACATAGAACAAGGCTCCGAGTCCGGCAATGCCTTTCGCCACGCCTGCCATATCCGCACAAAGCGGCATCATCTCATCATAGAGGGAGCGCAGCACTTGGTGAAGGTTCTCAAACTCCATAGGCTACCAGTATCTTTCGTTGGCACTTCCGTACAGAGCCATTACCCTGTCCATATCGTTCTTCTTCCTTGCACGCAGGTACGATACCGAGATGTTCTTGTTCGTGTAATAGCTCACAAGGTTGCGGTAACGCTTCATCCTATTGTAGCATCTGTCCACCACATCCATACGCTCCTTGTCGGTCAGCGACATGGTGGTGATGTTCACCACATTCTTCATTTCTTTCAGGACATCATTGCTTTCTTCCAGTAGCATTGAATAACCGAAAGCTATGGCTCCCAACTCTTCAACCGAAAAATTCTCGTCCTGCATCATTCTCTGGAAATTGTTTATGTAGATGTCCGTAATGTCACCCACCATCAGAATGGTCTGCTGTACCTTGCGGGCATCCTTGATCAAGTTATTTACGGACTTCAATGCGTCATAGTATTTTTTACCTTGTTCGTAAATCTTCACAGTTTCCTTGAAATTGTTGACCATATTGGTTGCCGTCTTGGAAGTATGTACCACATTCTTGGTCGTATTGGCAATGCTCTGTGCCAGATTGGAGGGATCGAAGACAGTCCATTGGGCATTGGCCTTCCCTGCAAACAGCAGGCAAAGGCTAAGAATCATGATTTTTCCTGTCCTCATTCCATTCCCGGTTTTAATGTTGACTGTGTTCTTATGTAATCCCCATTGGGTGAGAAGGTCAGCACATCGGTTGCCTCATTGTAGGATACATCTATGCGGAATCCGGTGCTCATGAACAGGTTGCCGTTGTCCTCCTTCTGTAGAAGATATGTTTCGGGAGCTAGTTTTCGCCTCAGTCCGCTACGCTTGAACAACGTAACCTTATAGGCTTCGCCCTCCTTGAATATCAGTACATTGGGTTTGTTACCGACGCTTTCCCAATTGCCGCATAAGACGGAACGGGTATCCTCTTTCTCCATACATGACTGGAGCATCATACTTGCCATACCGAGCATACAGCCGCATAGCAACATCATATTCTTTCTATTCATTTTCATTGTTCTTTCTTTTTTGTTGTTCTACTTCTTGTTCTTTCTCTTTTCGGCGAGTTGCTTGATGGCCGCTTCAATGTCGCCCCCAAGTTTCTCCGCCAATTGGTACACCTCCATCTTCTCGCTCTCTTCGGTGGTATATGCCAAATATTCCTGCATACTCACCTCCGTGGCATAGACAGCCGACTGCGTACCTCCGAGTCCTATCCAGACCTCCTTGTAGAGCCTTGACGGGTGGTTGGCCATATTGATGGAAAGGATTTGTGCCTTCTCCTTTTCCGTCAGTCCGAGCAGAGCCTGTATCTGGTCGAACTTGTTCATGTACTTGCGTTGGTCAAGCAGTATCTTACAGTCGGAGTTGTTGATGATACTCTCCTTTACCACAGGACTGGAGATAATGTCGTCCACCTCCTGCGTCACGACTATCGCTTCACCGAAATACTTTCTCACCGTCTTGTAGAGGTAGCGTAAGTATTCCGCCATGTTCGGTGAAGAGAGTGCTTTCCAAGCCTCTTCCACAATCAGCTGCTTCCGTACACCCTTCAAGCGTCTCATCTTGTTGATGAAGGCTTCCATTATGATGATGGTCACCACGGGAAAAAGTTCCCTGTTTTCCTTCACCGCATCAATCTCGAATACGATGAACCGCTTGCCGAGCAGGTCGATGTTCTCCTTCGAGTTCAGCAGGAAGTCATATCTTCCGCCCTTGTAATACTGCCGTAGTGTGGTCAGGAAGTTGTCGATGTTGAAATCGGCTTTCTCCACCTTGATTTCACGCTCTTCAAGTTCCTTGCGGTACACGTCACGCATATACTCGTAGAAGGTGTTGAAGCAAGGCTCTATGCTGCGGTCGGCACGGATACGCTCTACATAGTTGCTCACGGCACTACCGAGTTCCCCCGATTCTGTCTTGCTCGCTTCCTGGTTCTCGCTTTTCCATAGCGTCAGCAGTAGGGTCTTGATGCTGTCCTTCTTCTCCACGTCAAACACATAGTCATCGGTGTAGAACGGGTTGAACGAAATGGGATTCTCTTCGGTATAGGTGAAGTAGATGCCGTCCTTTCCTCCGGTCTTGCGTCTGATCATCTCGCACAAGCCCTGATAGGAGTTTCCCGTATCCACCAGCACCACATGAGTCCCTTGCTCGTAGTATTGCCTTACAAGGTGGTTCATGAAGAATGACTTCCCGCTACCGCTTGGACCCAGCACGAACTTGTTGCGGTTGGTCGTAACACCCTTCTTCATCGGCAAGTCCGAAATGTCAAGATGCAGCGGTTTTCCTGTCAGCCTGTCCACCATCTTGATGCCGAACGGCGAGAGTGAACTGCGGTAGTTGGTCTCTTCGGTGAAGAAGCATACCGCCTGCTCCGTGAAGGTGTAGAAACTCTCTTCGGCAGGAAAATCCGCTTCGTTGCCCGGTATGCCCGCCCAATAGAGTGTAGGGCAATCCACGGTGTTGTGTCGCGGCATACACTCCATACTTGCAAGCTGACTTCCCACATCGTTCTTTATCCGCTTGAGTTCCTCCGCATCGTCACTCCACGCCATAATGTTGAAGTGGGCACGGACGGAGGTCAGCCCGTAGGAATGTGCCTCGTTCAAGTATTGGTCAATCCACTCCTTGTTGATGCTGTTGCTACGGCTGTACTTGGAGAGCGACTGCATGTTCCTTGCGGATTTCTCGAACTTCTGCAAGTTCTCCTCACTGTTGTCAATCAGCACATATTGGTTGTATATGTGGTTGCAGGGCAGCAGCAGTCCAACGGGGCTTGCGAATGACAGTCGGCAGTCCGAACGGTCGGTAGATAGTTTCTCGTACCTCACATCGGTAGAAACCTTGCCCGGCAGGTCGCCTACATCGGAGAGTGTATGCAGACAAAGGCGGTTGTTGCCGATACGCATCTCTTCGGGTGAGAGGCAGATGTCCTGCAGGCAGGCACTGTCTTCGGGCATCAGCGAGAAGTAGCGTTCAATCACTCCGGCTTTCTCTTCCGTTCCGACAATCTCATCGGTGGTCAGTCGGCGGAGCTTCACGAAGCCCGAATCGTTCATAATACGTTCGAACTGTTCGGTGGCTTCAAGGAACTTGGTCGCCGTATCCTTGTTTATCTCCTTCGGGATGATATGCCCCCTGCACAGCGTACTGAAGTTGCTCTGCATACGGCTACGTTCCTTGGTGGTCTTGGTAAGGTAGAGGTAGCAGGTATGCTTCAGGTACGGTCTTTCGTTGAAATGTCTTTCAAAGCTGCGGCTGAGGAAACTCATGTCCTCCTTGTGCAGTTCGGGCTTGTAGGTCTCACGGATATACCAGTCCTGTTTGTGGACGATGGAATAATCCGGCAGAACCTTGATTGCCTTTATCCAGCAGCCGTGTATCGCCTCATATTCCGCACCCGTGACGGTGTATAGTTCAGGAAGTTCCACTTCAAAGGCCACCGTCAGGTCGGCATCCTTTGAGATGATGCATCCGTGTTCCACCGCCAACAGCGGAAACTTGTTTTCAAGTGTCGTTGCTTTCAATATATTCCTCATTGTCTTTCTTCCTTTCGTTTCTTAATCAGTCGGGAAATGCGTCGTCGGTTGAGAAGGTAACGGGGATGGCTCTTGGTGGCACCGAGCTTCATCAGTCCGTGTTCGCCGTATCGGGCGTTCAGGGCGAAGGTCTGCCATACAAGTACGGAAGCCGAAACAACCCCGAAGCCGATACATATCCATTGGTCAATCCCAATCATGTAGAGGATGACGAAGAGGACGAACAGGGCCAATAGCCCGCCAACAAAGATGAAGAGGTATTGTGCCTTCAATCCCTTGAACTCCACCGAACGACCGATTCCCTTGTTTACGGGATAATCAGCCATTGCCTTGTCTGATTACAGGAAGAATGAGCGGAGGATGGTTGCAGCAACGATGAGGAAGATACACGCACCGAACCAGCTGGCTGCGGTCTTGCTTGTGTCGGGATCTCCGGACGAGAACTTTCCGTACACCTTGACACCGCCGATAAGTCCGACAACGGCTCCGATGGCATAGATGAGTTTGGTACCGGGGTCAAAGTAGGATGTCACCATAGAGGTTGCCTCGTTGATACCTGCCAAGCCGTTACCTTGCGCGAATACTGAAGTGGTTGCAGCCAATACGAATGCGACTGCCATGAGAATCTGTTTCTTGTTCATAATTGTTTTTCTGTTTTGTGCCGTCAAAGGGTGGATAGTCCTCTTCGGGCGATGAATACTTGTTTTACTTTTTGGATTTAGTGGTTCCCATTTTTTGTGGACTTGGGATGTCCTTCGGATTTAGTGGTCTTCTGATTTCTGTCCCACCTGTCAGCCATAATCTTTCTGTTTCATTCCTTTTACTGTTTTAATGGTTATACATAGTCCCGAATGTCAAAGTCCTCGATACTGTCGGGAAGTCTGAACGGTTTCGGGGCAACAGTCGTCTGGGGTATCGGATTATCCAGATAGCGGTCCATCAAATCCATAATCCTGCGACCTAATGCGGCTTGCCGTTCCTTGATGGTTTCAAGCAGCTCGCTGTCCTTAATCTGAGTGAACACCTTTCCGGCTTGTTGTTTTTCTTCTTTTGTCGGTGTCGGTTTCTTCACCGTCCTTACAGCCGTGTCGATGTCCTCAAAGGAAGCTCCGCTGGCATAGCCCTCCACCTGCATATCCTCTTCGTCCCAATCATCATCGTTGCGTATATCACTGCCACGATGGTCGGAGAAGATTTCGGCAAGTTCCTCTTGTGTGAGGTCTTCGGATGTCTGCCCGTCCGTTTCTTCGGCAAAGGTAATGTCTTCTTCATTCACAGCCTCACCTTCGTCCGCTGTTGCAGTATCTGGCACAGTTCGTGGCACTTTTGGGGGCATCTTGAAGTTGCTTTTGCCTACTATGCCGTTGTCTTCCTTCTTTTCAACAGGCTTCGGTTTCTCTTCTTCGGGTGGTGCTTTCTCTTGCGGTTGTCGTTTCTCCGTTACAAGATAGAAGACAAGCCACATATTATAGAGAAGCATCAGAATGGCAAATGTCGTTATCATAGTTGCAGGTATTTAAGTTGGGACTCGCGATACAGCAGTTCCAATTCGTCCTTGTGTCTTGAGAAATGTTCTGCCATCACATTTTGGATATAGTCATGGACGGTTATTTCGTTGTTGCCTATGATTGCGACAATGCGTCTGATTTTTGTATGGAACTCCGGACTGATATATACCTGTCGTCCTTCACGTGCCACACTGCCTGATTTCTTGATGAATCTTTCTTTATAATTTGTTTTCTTTTTCATTTTTGTTGGTTGTTGAATGGTTAATATACATCTTCATAATTCTTCTTGTACTGTTTTCGTATCGCTTCCTCGAACATTGCGAAATGGTGTGTCAGTACATGGTCAAGATAAGCGGACAGGCTCAGTTTGTTCTTGCCGATGACTCTTGTTATTCGCATGATCCGGTCGTGATACTCAGGCCGTACATAAGCCATTTTACCGGAACGTGCGGGAGTTGTCGCTTCACGGATAAAGAGGTTCATATATTCTTCCTCTATGTTCGTATAATCCGCTTTTGCTGTCTTGGTTCCGTTTTTCGATTTCTCCGTTACAGGTGTTGTCTGCTTCGGTTCCGACACCTCTTCCGCTTTCTTTTGGGCGGAGGACGGGGGCATTTCCGGACGGATGCTTTCAAGAAAGCTGTCCGTATTGATGTCCAAATCAAGTTTCTTTGCCATAGGTTATTTCTCATTTATCAGTTTTTCAATCTCATCTGCCAGTCTGTCTATGTTGCTTCCCTTAATATATGTCTTGTCGGGAGGTAGCATTGTTGAACGGAAAATAGCTTTGCCATGTGTTTCCGAACCTTCCTTGCGGAAACGCTTGCTGTCGGGCAGATAGGTATCCATCACTTTGAGCCCCAACTCATCGGCTATGCGTTCATAGATTTCATAGAGGTCTGTCTTTTCACGCCCGTCAACCATATTCCAGAGCAGATACAACCCTTTGATGTTGGACTGGCCTGTACTGATCATCATGTCGTTCAGTGTCGTCGCAAATTTCAATGAGCTTTCCATTACCACACGGTCAGCGGCAATCGGACAGAATACATAGTCCATTGTAGCGACAGTCTTGATAACTCCGGCATTATTTACCGTACCGGGCAGGTCAAAGAAGATAATCTCCGGAGGTGTCGGAAGAGCCAGGAACTCCTTTGCCTTTTCGATGGCTTCTTCGGGACGGCTTTCTGCAATGGGATAGGCTCTCTTCTGGATACTGTTGAAATTCTCGTAAGCCAACTTCTTCAGGTTGGGGTTACGCTCAATGTTACGCATATCCCTTGCACGTAAATCAACGATGCTGAACTGGGGATAATCACAATCAATTACGGCAACGTTCATTCCCTTTACATAGTGGAAATAACTTGCCATCAACACCGTCAGTGTCGTTTTGCCCGCTCCACCTTTCTGTGTGGAGAAAGCGACCAGTAATGTCTCTTTGTCTTTCATTCTTTTTTCTCTTTAATTGGTTATACAATCAGTTTGCTTGTCCGCTATATTTTCAATCAATTTGTCAATAGGCTTGTCTGTATTATAACCTACAAGCAGGTTGCTCATCAAGGCTGTTTTATGATTGGTTTTCCATCCGGTCTGCTGCCTTACCGACCTGCAGACTTATCAGCCTTGCAGACTGACCGGCCAGTCTGTTTTATGGTCTTAAAATCGGCTTTTCAGCCTTATCACAGACCTGTCTGTCTGCCAATCACACTGCAAATAAAAAGGATTATTTTCATACTTACACCATCTTGAAACGCTGTTGCAGCATGTGGCACACATTGTTGTCTCTATGGCACAGTTCAGCTCTTTTTCAAGCACTTATATCGCCATAATTTTGCACCCAAGCGACAGGGCTTAACCTTCGGACTCGTCCGATGGTGGTAACAGACTTACTTCCCAATCCGTACCCGACGGATTTTTATGTTCGCCTGAACATAGCAAGGTATGTTTTGAGTAACTCAAAACGTTTCGGGTTACTCCGAAAACCTTGCTCTTGCAGAGGGCTGGGGCTTGCCCTCCGAAGTCGGGAAGCCTCTCTGAAACTGCCGTTGGCGATGAATGAAGGATGCTTATGTCGCATAACCACTAAATCCAAAGTAATATGAGAACAGAAAAACGAAAGAAAGGGGGAAGAATCCCGAAGTTGAAGCCGAAGACGCATCAGGTGATGCTACGGTTTGACGAAGATGAATGGAACAAGTTCATCACGATGTATGAGAAAAGTGAGGTCTATGCAAAGGCTGTTTTTGCAAAAGCCTTGATGTTCGGACAGCCGTTCCGTGTACTGAAAGTGGACAAGACACTGGTGGATTACTACACTAAACTGTCCGATTTTCATGCTCAGTTCCGTGCCATCGGAACCAATTACAACCAAGTTGTGAAGGAATTGAAGAGCCATTTCTCGGAGAAAAAAGCGATGGCTTTGCTCTTCAAGTTGGAGAAATGCACGCAGGAGCTGGTCGCATTGAGCCACCGTATTGTTCAACTTTCCAAAGATTTTGAAGAACGATGGTCGCAAAAATCTCAATAGGCAGCTCTCTTTATGGGGCTCTTGCCTACAATGGCGAGAAGATTAACAAGGAACAGGGACGGCTGCTTGCGACCAACAAAATCTTCAATGACGGTTCGGGAACGGTGGATATTCATCGGGCGATGGAAGACTTCTTACGGTATATGCCATCGGCAATGAGAACGGAGAAGCCCGTTATCCATATCTCCCTCAATCCGCATCCCGATGACAGGCTGACCGATACAGATTTTCAGAATATCGCACGCGAATATCTGGAGAGACTCGGCTACGGCAACCAGCCCTATATGGTCTATAAGCACGAGGATATTGACCGTCACCATCTGCACATCGTCTCGATCCGTGTGGACGAGAACGGCAAATGTCTGAATGACCGGAACAATTTCCATCGTAGCAAGGCTATCACAAGGGAACTGGAACAGAAGTACGGACTTCATACGGCTGAGCGGAAACCGCAACGCTTGGAAAGCCCGTTGAAGAAGGTGGATATATCCGCAGGGGATGTCAAGAAGCAGGTGGGTAATACCGTGAAGGCACTCTCCAAAGGCTACCGCTTTCAGTCTATGGGCGAATATCGTGCCTTGCTGTCGCTCTACAATGTCACGGTAGAGGAAGTGCGGGGCGAAGTCCGTGGACGGGAGTATCACGGCTTCGTCTATTCTGCAACGGACGATGCAGAGAACAAAGTCGGCAATCCGTTCAAGTCCTCACTTTTCGGCAAGTCCGTTGGCTATGAGGCGATGGAAAAGAAGTTTGCCCAATCCAAGTATACCATCAAGGAGAAGAAACTCGCAGAGCGTACCAAACGCACCGTGCTTTCCGTATTAACATCCACTTACGACCGCGACAAGTTCATTGCCACCCTTAAAGCCCAGGGTGTGGATGTCGTGCTTCGTGAAACAGATAACGGACGAATCTATGGTGCTACATTCATCGACCATCGGACGGGTTGTGTGCACAACGGCTCACGCATGGGTAAGGAACTTTCTGCAAATGCCTTGCAGGAGCATTTCACATTGCCGTATGCCGGACAAGCTCCGATGCCTATGTCTATCCCGACAGAGGAAGCGGAATTTCAAGGAGTGCGTACCGCAACCGAAACGGAGGACTATTTAACGGGGTTGGGATTGCTTACGCCCGAAGGCCCTGCCATCGATGTCGAAGAAGAGCGTTTCATCCATGAGATGCAGAAGAAGAAAAAGAAGAAGCGTAAGGGCTTCAGACTGTAACACATTCTTTAACCGATTAAACAAGAATCAATATGTCACAACAGGAAGACGATTTGAGAGCACTGGCGAAAATTATGGATTTTCTCCGTGCCGTGAGTATTTTATTAGTGGTAATACACATCTATTGGTATTGCTATGAGGCAATACAGCTATGGGGTATCAATATCGGTGTGGTAGATAGGATGCTGATGAACTTCCAGCGTACAGCAGGCTTGTTCGGCTGCATCATCAACACCAAAATCTTTTCATTGGTTCTCCTTGCCTTGTCGTGCTTGGGTACAACGGGCGTGAAGGAGGAGAAGATTACTTGGAAGAAGATCTGGATGGTGCTTGCCGTTGGCTTCATCCTCTTCTTTCTCAACTGGTGGATATTGGCTTTGCCGCTACCCATTGAGGCAAACACTGCCCTCTACATTGCGACAATGACCGCAGGTTATATTTGTCTGTTGATGGGAGGTCTATGGATGAGCCGACTGTTGAAGTACAATCTGATGGAGGATGTCTTCAACAACGAGAACGAGAGTTTCATGCAGGAAACACGCTTGCTGACAAACGACTATTCTGTCAATCTGCCTACAAGGTTCTACTTTAAAAAGAAGTGGAACAAAGGCTGGATAAATGTTGTCAATCCGTTTCGTGCGACCATCGTCCTCGGCACACCGGGCAGCGGTAAGTCCTATGCCGTTGTAAACAGCTTCATCAAGCAGCAGATTGAGAAGGGATATTCTATGTATGTCTATGACTTTAAGTTTCCCGACCTCTCGATGATTGCCTACAACCACCTTGTGAACAACTTGGACGGCTACAAGGTGAAACCGAAATTCTATGTGATTAACTTCGATGATCCACGCCGTAGCCATCGTTGTAATCCCATACACCCGGACTTTATGACGGATATATCGGACGCATACGAAAGTGCGTACACGATAATGTTGAATCTTAACAAGACTTGGGTGCAGAAGCAGGGCGACTTCTTTGTGGAGTCTCCGATTATCCTCTTTGCCGCCATCATCTGGTACTTGAAGATTTATGAGAACGGGAAATATTGTACCTTCCCGCACGCGATTGAATTGCTGAACCGCAGGTACGAGGATATTTTTCCCATACTCACAAGTTATCCGGAGTTGGAGAACTACCTTTCGCCATTTATGGATGCTTGGCTCGGAGGTGCAGCGGAGCAGTTGATGGGTCAGATTGCGAGTGCCAAAATCCCGCTGTCCCGTATGATTTCACCACAGCTCTATTGGGTAATGTCGGACAGCGAGTTTACACTCGACATCAACAATCCCGAAGAGCCGAAAATCCTATGCGTGGGCAATAATCCCGACCGTCAGAACATCTACGGTGCTGCACTCGGTTTGTATAATTCCCGTATCGTGAAGCTCATTAACAAGAAAGGAATGCTCAAGTCATCGGTTATCATTGATGAGTTGCCGACCATCTATTTCAAGGGCTTGGATAATCTTATTGCAACGGCACGAAGCAATAAGGTTGCGGTATGCTTGGGCTTTCAGGATTTCAGTCAGTTGGTGCGTGACTATGGGGACAAAGAAGCCAAGGTCGTGATGAACACCGTTGGTAACATCTTCTCCGGTCAGGTGGTGGGTGAAACTGCAAAGACGCTTTCTGAACGCTTCGGGAAAGTGTTGCAGAAAAGGCAGTCAATCACCATCAACCGACAGGACAAGTCCACATCCATCAATACACAGATGGACAGCCTTATCCCTCCGAGCAAGATTTCCGGTCTTACGCAGGGCATGTTTGTCGGCTCAGTGTCGGACAACTTCGATGAACGAATTGAACAGAAGATTTTCCACGCCGAGATTGTAGTAGATAATGAGACGGTTACAGCCGAAACGAAGGCTTACAAGCCTATACCAGTCATTACCGACTTTACGGACGAGAACGGCAAGGATTGTATGCGGGATATGATACACTCCAACTATAACCGCATTAAGGATGAGGTGAAACAGATAGTCAAAGACGAGCTGGCACGAATCGCCAACGATGAGAATTTGAGCCATCTGGTACAGAAGAAGTAAAAAATATCGGGAGAGTCACACTTTGATTCTCCCGATATTTACATGAATACTTTTAGATGACACCTAATCGCCCCAATATATTATCTATTTTGGGTAACAGATGAGATTTTATTAGAACATTTGATAGTTTAGGACTATCAATATCTAATTGATCTATTGCATCTTTTAAACTTAAAAGAAAGGGAATCTCTTCTTTTGCTATTTCAGGCAATCCCTTCTCATATCGCTCTTGCAATAATGTAAAAAGCCAATATATATCAATAGGCTCAGCATTATTTATTTTATCAATAATAGTCTTTTTTCTTATATATTTCAGAATTGGATAATTCACATATTTAGGAGTTGTTCCATATGGAATGCACATGCAATCCTCGACTACCAATTTTATATTTTCAATAAAGTTTTGTTCTACTAACTCTTGCTCTTTTTTATCTTGGTCTTCCTCTTTTTGTGGAATTAATGTGTTAATATAATCATATACCACCCTTACAGACTCAGAAAGATGAGATTCTACCATATGCAAGTTGCTTTTTACAAAATAAGTAATTTCTATCCTATCAGTAAACAACCCTATACCTGTTTTAATACCTTTCATGATTTCTTCATCTGTTTTAGAATATAAATTTTTATAATTAAGCAGATAAAAGGATGCATTCAAATAAGATATATAGTCATTAAGTTCTCCTTTGTTGACATAATCAAATAAATTATCTAATTTTGCTCCAACTTCATCATTTGAAAATCCCCAAATACCATTCATGAATAAACTTAACAATTCATGGGCAGGATTATTTGAAGGAATAAGCTGTTTTAAAGCTTTATCCATTTCAGAATCTAATTTTTCAAAATCTGGCGTTATTGCACCTGTTATAAAAGCATACAATTGAGGATGAAATATCGGTAATTCATCTTGAGTAATAAAATATCTTTTATAGAATATTTTCTGAAAGTTTGAATCAATGTTTTCTTTCTGTTCTTGTTCTTCTTTACTTATTGTATTTTCTATTTCATCTTCAAAAGATATTTCCTCATTATTTTCATCAAAATCAAATTTCGCTACAGTATTATGAACATATTTACTTAAAGTCTTATCATCATCAAAAGATACATTATTCAGCTTATATTCTATAGATACTGCAAGGATAAAAGCCCAGTAATTATTTAATTTTCGTTCGATATCTTTATTGCTAACATCATACAGTTTAGCATAATAAGAAAACACAGAATAAAAGTGTTCAATGGCAAATTTTAATATCCTTATATTTGAAATATTTTTTCTATATAATTCAGATTTAAGATATAGTGCATTTTCTTCTGAAATCAGTTTTATGGCCTTCTCACACATATAAGTGTCAAAAACTTTATCGTTATATGAAGAAACCGTCTTTTTATAAATATGTGCTATATTAGGAGTAAATGCTATTGTTTTTTCGACAACCTTTTCTTTAAATAATAGTTCATTATTACTCGATTGACGAATAAAATCTTCATTAGCAACTACAATAACCTTATATTGAAGGTTTTCAACTAATTGATTTATAGTTCCCAACACTTCATTAGTATCTATTGAATCTAGAACTCGTTCTAAATCATCAAAGCAAATGATTGTATCTTTTGAAATAAAATTATATAGACCTTCACCTTTTCCAAACACCTTGTTTAAATCCACATATTCATTTAATTTAGGAGAATTCTTTAATAATTGCCCTACTTTATTTGAAAAAGTTCTCCAGTTAAATGAGGAACCACTATTGTCTAAAGTGTTACAATATGCATATAATACTCGTTCTGGTATTTCATTTAGATGATTTAAACCAAATAATGATACTACAATAATTTTTTTATGAAGTTTTTCTTCTATTTGAGGAATAACTTCATTTTTAATAAAATAAGTTTTACCACATCCCCAATGACCTGTTATCATTAGAGCGCCGGAAGTATTCATTTTAATATAATTGGTAATACCTTCAATTATCGGGTGTAATGCTTCTTTTGCCATAGCTTATTTAGTTTACTAAAATTTATCTCACTATTCGATATACAATTCTCTCAAAACTTTTAGCGACAGCATCTTCGCTTGGAATCGTTGAAAAAGCAATTGCTGGTAACTCTTTCAGATACGTCTCTTTCAAATTAGACCACAAAGCAGGGAAGTCTGATAATAATGGTGATTGTCCTATTTCCATTGTATTCCAACCTTCAGGTTTATCAAATGTCTCTCTGTCATGAGCCAATAAGGTATTGAAGTCCGTCTTGAATTGTTCCGATTGTAGATATTCATCACACTCTGTGTCTTGCAATAAATAATGCAGGTCATAGAAGTGGCGTATCTTGGCTGCCACATCGTACGTATAATTATCCGACAATGAAAAACGGATAAGAGATACAAGTTTTTCTGTCAATGTCTGTCTTTTATCCAATACATTCAATGTGAAGGACTGTAGTCCATATTCTTCCACCAATGCATCATTACCTGTCTGGTGGAAAAACTGTGCAATAAAGCAATCTATACTTTTTGAGACGTATGGATAGGGGTTGGCAAACGAATTTATCTCAACTAATAACTGCCCTATATTGACGGTTTCTTTAATCGCTTTGCCAAGAACATTTGGATACGAATACATAGCTTTATAGTAGCGAGAGCCTTTGCTTGTAACTCCAGGTACTACCACCTCCTCCAATCCAGATGTCATTTCCTTGGCTATCTTTTTAATCAACATCTTCAATTGATTGCCCGTTAAAGTATCAGCATCAGATATGGCTATGTCAATGTCCTCCGAAAAGCGATTTCCTATTTTATGAGCCTTGGATAAAGATGTACCACCCTTAAATATTGCCTTCTCTGCATTGGAGTTCTGCACCATAAGTTTAAGAGATCGAGTAATCCAATAGTCTTTCTCAATATATACAGGTCGTATATCCAAGTGTTCAGATGCTGCGAGAACGGCATCTGTAAACAGTTTTTTATTTTCGTGTAGGTTCATAGATTTTCCAATTTTGTTTAGTTGGCAAAACAGATTTTGATATTGGTAATTTGTATTCAGTCACCCCGTTTAGAGTTTTGCGTATAGACTCTAAAAGACTATCATTGCAACCTATATCCTCCAATATTGCACCACATAAAGCACGAACATAGTTCGTATATTTTGCAACGCATTTAACAAGCATTTCCCTTTGCTCGTCATTTAGGTCTCTAACAATCTCTTTAAGTCTGAGACAAGCATCATTAGGAGTGGTTGCCGGGATTTCACGAATAAATCTTATGGCATCCAATATTCGCAAGATTTCAATATTCTTTTTGGTTATCGGATTCTGTTGTAGGATAAAAGATATTGTATATTTCTCACGTTTGACTGAACGGCGACTTTTATTTGTGCCGATTTGAATATAAGAAGATATCTGTGTGGTAAGTCCTAATGCATTATATGCAGAATACCCCGTTATATAGCCTATGAGTTTACCATCACGTTCAATATAGTCTTTAGCAATCTGATAAGCGGAAGGTTTTAACTCTCCAAATTGAGTCCTTCGAGGTTTATAGAATCTTCCTTTTGCCAATTTAGAGATTTCTCCAGACTTAACCATACGATTTAACGCCTTAACAACAGCTGATTGATTCTGTGTATCTATCTCAAAATCAGATGCAGTAAAGACGTAATCTTCAGAAAATCCAGCGATTCTTCTTCTTATTTCTTTTGTTATATTCATAATCGTTTCATTATCATGCTGCAAAGATAACAAAATGTCCCGTTTATTACGCAAAAAACGGGACAAAAAAGCTTGAAATGGTAAGAAACGGCATCACGCAGTCTCTTGCCCGACCATATGTATAACTACAAAACCATCAGTCTATCTTCTCATACGTTCCAGCTCATCGTCACGCCTCATCTTCTCATTCAACTTCACCTGCATCTTATCAAGGAAGTAGGTACGGCTATCATTCTTTCTTCGCTTGATGTCTGTATAGAAGCGATAGCAGTCCTTTGAGTTTACACCGAAGAAGGCATACAACACAGGAGCAAGTTCATTCAGTTGGATATTACCATTGTTGACACAGCCCATTTCATTGATACCGTATATCATTTCAACAAGGTCAATGGTATTACCAGTCCATTGCAAGGCTGGGGTATTGTTCTTTTCGTTGGTGGATGGATTTAGTGGTGGCACTTGGGTAATAATGGCAGAAAGATGTCGCTGCATCTTCTTTACAAAGGCAAGAGCCTTACGGACATATACCGACATTTCGCAATCGTCCTGCACTTGATAAAACTGCAATTCTATTTCGGTATACATCAATGCAACCGCAATATGCTGCATATCAGTATCCGAATGACAATGCTCAATCACTCTTTCAACAAAATCATTGTAGGCCGATGGCAGTTCTTTATATTCATTATTATTTATCTGATTGAAAAACTCGGTATCTGTCAATATGGTATAATTCATCTTATTCCGTTTATGGGTTTTACACTTGTTTATCAGTGTGCGCACATTAACTATAAGGGCAAACATATGACCTGTCCGTGCCAAAAATTGGAGTACAATGATATATCCCGCTGAATTTCAGCAGGAAAATTCTTGAAAATAAATTATAATGGATTTTTCAGGATAATAAAAAGTGTTCAGAATCCGAACATCTGTTCAGAATCAGCACATAATAACATGTTCGTTTTCCGAACACTATGGCTATTCTTGGATATTCTTTTTGCGATAAATGGTGCGAAGAATACCACCATTATACTCTTTCTTCTCTACCAAATTCCAATTAGATGTTGGTAAGTTAGCTTTGAACAGATGGCATCCTGTTCCAGCAATGAATGGTACGGTGTAGAGTATGATTTCATCAATCAGTTGCAGGCGCATAAGTCCGTTGATGTAGTCGGTTGTATCATGAGTAGCCTCAATTAAGAAAAGAGATTCTGATTTATTCTCAGCCAAACGTGAGGTAGGATAGACAGGTGTCAGTTCATAGTCTGCCACATCAAACAATTTGCCGATGTCGTAACTTTCAGGACGCAATGCCCAGCACGCATCTCCCTTTTTCTCCGATAAGCACCCGTCCAATGATAGAACGGCAAATACCTGAACCTTCGCCATAATGTCGTTTCCTTTCTTTTCGTTAGCATCAGGACAAAAAAGATAGCGTGCAAATCACACTATCTCTGATGAAGGTTCTGGAAAAACCCTGAAAGGAATAGGTGAAAGCACGCTATGCGTAGGCATAGCATAAGCAATCACGCAATTGTTCCTTTCAATGTAAATTTTCCAGATTTTCATCAGAAACGCCTTGCGGTCTTATGTCTATATATACAGGAAATGGCTATGCCAAAACCTGTGCTGTATCATATATTTTCGGCTTCCAACAGCTACCATTGTTGCCGATTTCAACTGCAAAAGTAATCATTTTATGCTAATTTCCGCTTCAATAGGCCATAATTTCTAATTTAACCCATACTCCTTCATCTTGGAATACAAAGTTGTACGACCTATTTTTAATAGTTTTGCAGCTGATTTCTTATTTCCACCGCATTGTTCCAATGCATGCTTGATACGCTCTTTTTCCTGTTGTACATCTTTGAGTGAATAACATACAGGCGAGGTGTCTTGTTCAACATACAACTCCAAATCGTCTTCAGTTATATTGTTGCCCTCACACAGCAGTACAGCGGTCTGTATCTTTTGTTTTAGTTCTCTCACATTGCCAATCCACGGATACATCTGCAATGCCCTTTTTGCCAAAGAATCAAATCCCTTCACGGCTTTGTCCAATGTCATATTGCTCTGTTCACGGAAGAATTCTGCCAATGGCATAATATCCTCTTGACAGTTCCGCAGCGGAGGAAGATTTATTGTAAAATCCTGTAAACGGTAGAGAAGATCTTGTCGAAATCGTTTCTCCATTACTGCCTTTACCAAATCTTCATTTGTGGCAGCCAATATACGCACATTGCAGTTCTTATCCTCTTTGGCACCTACCGGACGATATTTCCTTTCTTGTATCACACGCAACAGCATCTGTTGTATCTCGTATGGCAGATTACCCACTTCATCAAGAAACAATGTTCCACCGTTAGCCTCTTGGAAATATCCAACTTTGTTCGCATCAGCTCCTGTAAATGCCCCTTTGATATGCCCAAAAAATGCCGATTGAGCCAATGATGGTGAGATAGAGCCACAATCTACTGAGACGAACGGTTTGCTTGACCTCTTGCTTTTCGTATGGATACGCTGTGCAATATGTTCCTTGCCCGTTCCATTCTCGCCCAATATCAGTACACTCATATCAGTTGGAGCAACCAGCCGGATACGCTCCTTTATCTGACGGAATGCAGCACTATCCCGTTGGAATATCGGGGCTGCACTCAATGCGGATTTTGCAAGCATCTGTTTTTGAACTATTCCGTTAATGGTCGGCATCAACTTATCTTCCAATAGTTTCTTGGGAATATAATCCACCGAACCTAATTTCATAGCAGAAACAGCGGTATGTACCTCAGCGTAATCAGTCATAACAATAAACGGTTGTTCCTTACCATTGTTACGCATCCATTCAAGCAGTGCAGTACTCTCACCATCGGGCAGACGAAGATCTGCCAATACTATATCATCGGTATCAGCTTTCTCCATCAACTTCTTTGCCCGTGAGATGTTGGTAACGGTTTCAGACTTCCAACCTTCCCGTTGTAGCCATCGGCATACTATCTCGGAAAACAGGGTATTGTCCTCAAGAACGATTATCTTACCCATTTACTACCTCCTTCTTCTTCTCGTTGGCACAACGGATAATGGCCTCACCAGCTTCCAGTACCGCATTCATGGCATCTTGCAGTTCCTCTTCACCATACAAAGTAGTGTCCTTCAGCAATTCATGCAACTCCCACAACGGTTTATCCATGTTGAGTATTACCCATGAACTACGTAAGTGGTGTATAAGTTCATCAATATCTTTCAAGTCTTTACGTTCTGTCGCATCCTTGAAGTTCTGCATATCCTGCACGGTAACTGATATGACCTTATCAAGCATTTCCACCTCATCACCATATGCCAATACAGAGCTAAAGTCGGGCTCGTCATCGCTTACTTCTTTGTAGGCAATGTTTCTGTCTGCAATACCCAAAAGGTCTTGTTTGGAGAAAGGCTTAAAGATACAATCAGAAAATCCTTTTTCCAACAATTCTTCTTTTGTACAACTACCCGAAGCGGTAGCCACTATCACGGGGATTGTCTTTGAGTTGTTTACATTCGATGTGCGTAACAATTCTAGAATATCATAACCGTTATGTCCCGGCATACGCAAATCGGTAATCAATAGGTCATATCGTTTGTAGCGTATCAACTCTATCAATTCTCCGGCATTCACGCATATATCGCATGCTACATCATATTGGGCGAACATAGCCTTTATCATATTCAATGTTATGACGTTATTGTCTATGGCAACCACGCTGTAATTACGTTTAGGATATATCGTTTCTTCTTGACTTTTGTTCAGCAATCGTTCATCCGTTCTTGTCACGGGAATAACCACTGAAATACCTGTGCCAATTCCCACATCACTACTTACTCTAATCTTCCCGCCAAGCAGACGCACCAAATTATCCACAATCGAAAGGCCCAATCCAAAACCGTCTTGTGTGGCTGCATTCGACAAGCGTTCAAACGATTTGAAAATCCTGTTCAGTTCCCCTTTAGGCATACCTGTACCGGTATCGGTTACAAACAGATTATATGTGCCGTTCTTGTAGGTTGCATCCAATGTTATCACACCGCTGTCGGTAAACTTCAAAGCATTGGATAGCAGATTATCGCCTATTTGTATTATTCTTTCCTTATCGCCTATAACTACATAATCATCACAGTTATCCACCACGAAGCCTACATCCTTTGCTTCTATTTGTGTGCGGAACTCAGCTTCAAGTATTTCAGCAATGTCTGTCAATCGGAACGGTGTGAGATTTACCTCCTCCTTGCCACAATCCAAACGGAAGAAGCTCAAAAGGCAGTTCAGTTGCGATGTCATACGTTCTGCAGCCTGTTTAATATTTCCCATATACTCCTGCTGAACCTTTTCATCTGGTTCCTCATCAAGCAAATCAGCATATCCGATAATGGAAGACAATGGAATACGTAATTCGTGCGTAATGGTATGCATCATCTTCTGACGAGCATTAAGCAACTCTTCATTTTCGGCAAGCATCTGTTTCTGCTTGCGTATAAGGTCATCGGTTTCCTCTTCTTTCTTTTGTATCTTACGGGAATCTTTTCTGATAACAAGGATTTGAGCTACAATAACAAGCAGCATCAATACTGTTGCTGTGGTTATCGCATAGAATCCTCTTTTACGAGTAGAAGTAATTATCCGCTCACGTTCCAACAGGTCTTGCTGTATTGTGGCATCCATTTGACTAATGATTTCTTTTAACTGATGATTCAAAACATTGTTGCGTGTAACCAGACTATCAGCAAAGGCATCCAATTCTTTAGCTTGTTTTCTCTGCTTCTCTATTACATCTTTATTGAGTGTATATAGCATTTTAGAAGTTGTTGTTGTTGATTTCTTCTTTTTCTTGAATAACCCCAAGAAGCCACCGGATTTTTTTCTTGGCTCTTGTGTACTCTTGTATGCTATAACGGGAACTCGTGATGCCAACTGCTCATTCAACGTATCCTGTACTTGCAGTAAAGTCCAAATATTGAATAGTTGCTTCTCTTTATCTTCCAACAATCTACGTAGGCTATCCAATCTGTATGGAAGATAATCTTGCTTAAACTCACACAATAGGCTGTCGAATTGTAATCTTTTGGAACGGTATCGTAATGTATCGGTAGCTTCCCATTCCAAAATTGTTTCTCCATACATTGCAAGTTCTAATTTCTTGGCATAGGCATCATGAACCTTTTGGCGAAGTACGTTTATATGCTTTACCTCTTGTTCTAATTTCTCAAACTGCCTCCACTCGCTGATATATAGATAAATTATAGCACTTATTAATATGACTATCATTCCATATCCAAAGGCTATTATTTTATAAAAATAAATAGTTTTTTGTTCATTTACCATAGCACACATCATTTTGAAAAAAGGCACAAACTTTAAATAAAAGAATGTGCCTTTTAAAATGTAATCCTAAATAACAACTTACACCTAAAAACATACGAAATGAACTCGTCATTTCAAACCTACTGTTTACAAACCTTTATCTTATCATTCAATATCAGCCATACGATACGTTTAATAATGATAAAATAAAAAATTAACTATGAAAAATATTATGTTAAAACAGTTTCTAATTTATCTCCTATATGATAATGATGGGCTAAAATTCCAAGTTGCCTTGCCATATTACAATTTGTTTCTGAATCGTCTATAAACAACGTTTTCTCTGGAATCAATTTAGCTTCATATAACATTCTTTCGTATATAGCTTTATCCGGTTTTGCCAAATGCATTTCATAAGACAAAAATGTTTTTATAAAAAAGTCCTTAATGCCAAACCCTTTATAATTAAATGCATTTTTACAAGCATAATTCCAATGAATAGAATTTGTATTACTCAATAAATAAACGTTATAATTATTACGCAAGCCCAGAATAAAGTCCAATTTTTCACTTGGAATCTTTACTAACATCAAATTCCACAAATCATCTATGTCCGAATCTGTCAATGTAACATTCGACTTCTCACGAATAGCCATACGGAATTCATCGGTAGTCATTTTGCCCAACTCATACTTTTGAAAAATACCATCTCTTTCATAAGTTTGGAGTTGGCTTTCTATATCATTGAATCCTATTCTTTTGAATGCTTTCAAAAGACGATTAAAATCCAAATCAATTAACACACCACCAAAATCAAATACAATATTTTCTATTCTACTATTCACTTTTTATCTTCAGACTCTCAAAACAACTTATTAGGATATTCACCAGCATCAATTAATGCCTGAATCTTATCAACTACACTTTGACGGTCTTCAGGATAAGTTACACCAAACCACTTGCTAGTAGTATCAAGTACTTCAACTGTAGCAGTACCGTCATTAATAAGTTTATCCACCAAAAGAGGAATAAAGAATTCACTCTTCAAGTTTTCCATATTTTTTGAATCAGACAGGAATGCTTTGAAAAACTCTTCACTGTAAGTAAAATAATCAGGAGTAAAGCCCCAAAAGTTCATACTTACTGGAGTTGTTTCCGGTGTAACTACCCATGCTTCGTTTTCATCCATGTACTTCACTTCGCCATCCATTCGCTGAATCTTGGTTCGTTCCACTACGGAAGTAAGAAGGTGCTTGTCATTGGTTTCACAAATACCACGAGAGACAGTACCGCTTTCGCTCAAGGTATTGCCTACACGGAAACCAATCATGGAATAGGTATTCTTTGCACCTTCTGGAAGATTTGAAAGGAATTCTGCCATTACATGGTATGAATCACGACCATAGAAGTCATCACAATTAATAACTGCAAACGGTTCGTTTATCACAGATGCTCCCATCATGACTGCATGATTGGTTCCCCATGGTTTCGTACGCCCTTCAGGACAAGTAAATCCTTCCGGTAATTTGTCAATAGCTTGGAATACCAATTCACAAGGAATATGATTTTCGTATTTAGAAATAATCTTGTCGCGAAAATCTTGTTCGAAATCTTTACGAATGACAAAAACCAACTTCCCGAATCCAGCCTTGATAGCATCATAGATAGAGTAATCCATGATTGTTTCACCATTAGGACCAAGACCATCCAATTGTTTCAAGCCACCATAGCGACTACCCATTCCAGCTGCTAATAAAAATAATGTAGGTTTCATATGTATTATTCTAGTTAAATTTTAGTTATTTATTCTTCGAATCCGTTAGGGTTATTCTTCTGCCAGTTCCAGCTATCACGACACATTTCTTCGATACCGAATTCAGCCTTCCAGCCCAATTCTGCTTCTGCTTTAGCAGGGTTACAGTAGCAAGTAGCGATGTCACCCGGGCGACGTGGCTTGATTGAATAAGGAACAGGAACAGCGTTTGCCTTTTCGAATGCCTTCACTACGTCGAGTACAGAATAACCGTGGCCTGTACCGATGTTGTAGATAGCGATACCCTTGTTTTCTACGATAGCCTTCAATGCTGCTACGTGAGCACGAGCAAGGTCAACTACGTGGATATAGTCGCGTACACCTGTACCGTCGTGAGTGTCATAGTCGTCACCGAATACACCGAGTTCAGCACGCTTACCTACTGCAGTCTGAGTGATGTAAGGCATCAAGTTGTTAGGAATACCGTTCGGGTTTTCGCCGATAGTACCGCTCTTGTGAGCACCGATAGGGTTGAAGTAACGGAGGAGAACGATGTTCCATTCGTTGTCAGCCTTCTGGATGTCCATCAATACTTCTTCGAGCATTGACTTAGTCTGACCGTAAGGGTTTGTACACTTACCCTTTGGACATTCTTCTGTGATAGGAATGATAGCAGGATCGCCATAGACTGTAGCACTAGAAGAGAAGATGATGTTCTTGCAACCGTTCTTGCGCATTACATCTACCAATACGAATGTACCATTCATGTTGTTTTCGTAGTATTCCAATGGCTTAGCACAACTTTCGCCTACTGCCTTCAAACCTGCAAAGTGGATACATGCATCGAACTTATGTTCTTCGAATACCTTTTGCAAACCTTCACGGTCGCGGATATCTACTTTATAGAAAGGTACGTCCTTGCCAATGATTTTAGCAACACGCTTCAATGAAATCGGAGATGAGTTGTCCAAGTTGTCAACAACTACCGCTTCATGACCAGCTTCAGTAAGCTCAATCAAAGTGTGACTTCCAATGAAACCAGCACCACCTGTTAAAAGGATTTTCATATTTTTTCTATTTTATTGGTTATAATTCAATAACAAAAAACTCAATTACATTTTAAATTTATTTATTAAAAGGGGATGCCACAGCAACATCCCCTTTTCACCACTTATATAAATCACAACTAAACATGAAAAAAATTAACCTAACCAATGGTAACATCTAAAATCTACTCTTGGACAAAAAAATGTGATTTATTCCAAGTGGTTAATCTTCATTACGCTTTGCATTCCAAACAAGCAATGTTAGAAGTACAGAAGCAATTGCAGAACCAATCCAAAAACAATTTACATATGTAAAATCGTAAACTTCAACGCCATTTACCATCGTTTTATTTCCTTCAATCAAAACACCATTCATGATGTCTTGAAGTCCGGCACCGATATAACTTGCTATACCAACTACACCTAGTGCTGCACCCGCAGCTGCTTTTGGAGCAATATCTACCGCCATTAAGCCTCCCAAGAAACAGATTAGTACACCTATTCCTAAACCAAACAACACCATTGCCGTTACATCCAACCAGAAGTTAGTACCTGGAACCAATAAGAACAAACACAATGAAACAACGTTCATCAGTCCAAATACTAAAGCCGGAACATTTCGACTGCTCTTGAAAAAACGGTCTGAAATCCAACCTGAGAACACTGTTCCAACAATACCACAAACACTGCTTATGGATATAATGAAACTAGCATCCAATGTAGAATACCCTTTTTGTGCTTCCAAATAGAATACTCCCCAAGAATTAACAGCATATCTACTGATATACATAAATGCAGATGCCATAGCCAATATCCAAATTGCTGGATTTTTCAATACAGCCTTTTGAGCTTTCTTGAAAACATCATCATTAGGCTTATTATCACCTACCTTTTGTTCTATTTTCTGCTCCAACAAGAAACCTTGGCTTTGTGGAGTATCACGCATGAAAAAGAGCAACATAAAGAAGCCTAAAGTACCAATAATTCCAGCTCCAATCATACCAGATCTCCACCCCATCCAGTTCACAAGTACAGCCACAACAATAAAAGTAATGGCTTCACCTAAATTATGACTTGCACTCCAAAAACCATAATAAGTACCTCTTTCTTTAGAACTAAACCAACGATTCAAGGATACAACTCCAGCTGGTGCTCCCATTGACTGGAACCATCCATTTAGTCCCCATAAAACAGCAAATACTATGAACATATCAGCAAAGCCCAATATCAAGTTTACAATAGCTGTTAAAAGAAGACCTGTAGACATAAAACGCTTCACATTGCATCGGTCAGCCAAAAAACCGTTAGCCAACTTCCCTACTGCATAGACAAAAAACAGACATGAACCGATTAAGCCTAATTCGGTTTCAGTAAAGACACCTTCGTCTACAATCGGCTTACGTACAATGTTCATACTCAATCTGCATACATAATAGATTGCATATCCACATGTAGCAGCGATGAATGTAGTCAAACGTATCCGTTTAAATTTGTCTTCCGGTATATTAGAATCATAATTAGGAGACGAGATTCTAAAAAATGACAATATCTTATCAAACATTGTTACACTATTAAAGAATTCATACTATTATTCATGCAAATTGCGTGAACGCAAATAATCGAGCAAGAATTGAGGACGGTCAGTCTGAATCATACGAGCACCCAAAACATCGATCAGATAGCCATAACCTTTATCAAAATCCTGCAACGAAGCATCATCATCATGTGCTCCTGCCATTGTATCCCAAAGCGTATTATACCAAATCAAAGTACGTCCTTTCAAAGAATTCTTCAACTTACGAGGCAATGGATTTTCATCTGTTTTATAAAGCAACTCAAAGGCTACTGGATGCATATCTTTGATGAAACTTTCAATTTGTCCCTCTGCATCTTCCTTGTCCAAATTAACAATAGGCATATAAATTACTTCTTTCAAATAATCACCATATTGTTCTTTTACCTTTTCATACGACTTGTTGCCTTTCATTATAATTTGGTTGGTTGTACCAGTCTTCTTCAAAATGGCATACACTTCATCAAAATAACGGTCTGCTTTATCAAGATTAATCATAATCTTACCTTTTGCATGTACAAGGGCTTCTTCCAATGTTGGAACTTTATGAATAGTACGGATTGCACAACCATTCTTTAAATTCAACTTGGCAATAGAATCCATCGTCACTTCTTTAATTTTTCCTTTACCTGTAGTTGTACGATCCAAAGATGTATCATGCATCAAAATGAGTACACCATCTTTGGTACGTTGTACATCAAGTTCTACAATATCAACACCCATTTTAATGGCATTATCAATAGCTGCCAATGAGTTTTCCGGATAATTGCGCCAATCACCTCTATGTGCAGCAACAATTACACTACTTTCATCACAAGAAAATAATTTCTTTCTAATAACTTCGACTCTGTCTTGAGCCATTATTTGCATGGAACATAACAATGCAAATAAAATAATGGTAATTTTATTCATAATAATCATATTTTATATTTCTTCTTCCAGTTTTCTCCAAATATTCCTTTAACAAAATAGGATGGTCACTAAAAATGACATTAGCACCTTTTTGAAGCAACCAACCATAACTATTTTCCAAGTCAAAAGTGGCCAGTTCATCATCATGTCCTGCATTGAAATCAGCCCATAATGAATTTAACCATACTCGAAAACCTTTATCTGAAATCTCTCTCATCCTATCAAGAACCTGGTAATCCTCTTTTGTAAATGAAACCCCAATACATGAAGTTTGTATATTGGTTAAGAAATCGTCGAGTTTTTCATTGTCTCCCTTACCTTTACATACAAGTACAGGTATATAGTTCACTTTATCCAGTAAACCATCAAATTCCCGGTTGACATATTTACTGTCTTTTGAGCTTCTAAAGATTAAGTGATTCAGGCAGTCATATTTCTTTGCTATAGATATGACATGTTCCTTTACTTTCGGCCATTTGTCAACTTGAATCAGAATCTTCCCTTTCGCCAATTTCAAAACATCTTCAAACGATGGAATTTTTTGTCTGGTAACTACACCTATTGGTGATTTTAGATACAACTCCTGCAATTCAGCATAAGTATAGTCAGCAACATTTCCTGTTCCTGTTGTTGTCCGGTTCAAAGTAGGGTCATGCATAACAACCAAAACAGAATCCTTGGTCAATTGTACGTCTACTTCGATACCGTCCAAGCCTTCATCTATACAGTTTTGGTATGCCTTCAACGAATTTTCCGGTGCATTTCTCCAATCGCCTCTATGTGCGAAAATCATGACATAATCACTTTTTCCACCATCGTGAAGGATAGATAACAGCGTGTCTATTCTACAATTCTGAGCAGAAAGGAATGATGCACATATCAGAAATAAAGAAATCACAAAGGTTCTCATAGGATAGATTTTAAGGTCAAGAGGAATATTTCTCCTGACCTTTTCTTTTTAATTAAAATTTGTACTATCTGTCCAACCTGGGTTTTGACTCAAAGCACCACCAGACAAAACGCGTTCACTAGCCGGAATAGGCCACAAATAGTCACGTCCTTCATCCCATGTTACACTGATTTTATTCAAGGCATGAATATAACCGGATGTGTTGTCTGTCAAAATAACGTCCTTACCTAAAGCTTTGGCTGTTCCTTTGAAAGAACCCTTGTCAGAACTATAGAGAAGCAAATCATTCTGACCATCATCATCCATATCATATTCTCCTTCTGCAGGGAAATAGCAACCATAGAATGGCTTTGTCAATTGTTGGCCTTCTTTCCATCTGATGATATCCCAAAGTCTGAATCCTTCCATTGTCAATTCAATGGTACGTTCACGACGAATTTCAAGGATTACACCTGTATTTTCACTTTGAGTAACATTTGGATAATACTCTACCATCAATGGATCCTTATTTGAATTAGCATCTGACAAATTCAAATGCGGCATATTCACTCTGTCTCTCAATTTGTTTATTGACTTATCCAAATCTGCTTGCGTCAAAGTTCCTAATTCAGCCTTAGCTTCAGCAAAGTTCAAATAAACTTCTGCTGTACGGAATAACGGGAAGTCTGTATATGATTTGTTAGAACCATCATAAGCTGAAGCATTCACAAACTTAATAGGCTGATATCCGGTCAATGCATTCAATGCGTTCTTTGTGGTTGAATTTGCACCAACTTGAACATATCCCGGACACAAAACAGTCTGAGCCAATCTCGGGTCTCTATCCTTAACTTCTTCTGTGAAAACCTTCTTGTCATAATTTTCCTGAGAAGAATAGAATGAACCGTCATTCATCAAGTAATGGTTCATGAAACGCTTGGTGAAGCCTTGACGGTCATTGGTGATATTAAACTGTACAGAATGTAACACATTAGCAGTCACACTATACAAGCGAGCCAATATAACTTCATCACTTTTAGCATCCATACTGCTAAACAAATCTCTATATGGTTCTGTACCAGATGTGTACAACTTGTATCCACTTTCATTGATGAATGATTCAGCCGCCGTAGCTGCCAAGTTCAAATACTTGTCAGCATCTGCCATATTACGATATTTTCTATAGGTTCCTTCGAACAATGCAACACGTGATTTCAAGGCCAATGCTGTCCATTTAGTAACATGAGCTACATCCTTTTTTGTTGGCAACATGGCAATAGCATTGTCAAGATCTTCCATAATTTTTTCCATAACAAAACCGCGGTCATCACGTTGCTTTCTCAACATACTCATATCATCACTTGGAATAACTTGATCATACCAAGGGACATCGCCATATCGACGTACTTTCACCCAATAAAAATAAGCTCTCATGAAATGTGAAACACCGTCATATTGCTTCTTGGCTGCTGCATCTTGACATTTATCCGAATTGGCAAAATAATAATTAATCTTACGCAGCATCGTCCAAGTCCATGCGCTTTCATCAGCAGCAGAACGCTGTCCCATCAAGACATCACCCAATTGGTTATCGATATTATCATCTGCATTTGAAGCAGCTACAGATGCGGCTTCTTCCAATTGAGTATAATAACCATTACACCACATTTCCAATTGCTTGGCAGAATTGAAATATGTCTCAGGACTCATGGTATCTTCTGGAATCATCTCAAGTTCACAAGATGAAAAAAGACCCATGAATATCAATAATATATAATAATATTTTTTCATTTCACTATTCTATTTAAAATTTAACATCGATACCAATTGAGAATGTTTTGGAGAAACCATAACCTACACCTGAACCTGAGTTATAAGAAGAAGAAGCTGTAGCCATTTCTGGGTCAACATTCTTAGAATATTTCTTCATCGGTGAAGTATACCACAAGTTCTCACCTGTGAAATATACTCTGAGTGATTGGATTACGTTATTTTTCTTCAAAGGCAAAGTATAACCAACTGTCAAGTTCTTCAAACGCAAATAAGCAGCATTCTGCATATAACGATCAGTAGGAACACTCAATGAACCACCGCTATATGACTGGTAACCACGTTGTCTCGGGAAATAACCACCAGGATTTTCTTCACTCCAACAGTTATCCATGAAATCTTCGTGAATGAATGACAAAGAAGGGAAAGAGTATGGTCCCCAGAAGTCATACGCATAAGTTGTCGGGAACCAATCGCACTTACCTACACCTTGGAAGAATGCAGAAAAGTCGAAACCTCTATAATCAGCATCCAAACGGAATGAATATGAATAGCGAGGCAATGAGTTACCGATAATTCTCTTATCACCTGGATCGCTTACAGTACCAGAACCTTCGTCAATTCTATTGTTCCCATCCAAATCTCTAAATTTAACATCACCAGCCATCAGCTTATTTTCTTTCTTCGAATTATAAACTCTATTATTAACGGCTTTGTCATTAATTTGAGCTTGATATGCGGCAGCTTCTTCATCTGTTGCAAACAATCCTTCTACTTGATAACCCCAAATTTCTCCCAAAGTCATACCTTCATAATAATCCGAGATAAGTTTATCCGGGTTATTGAATTTAGTGATTTCAGACTTATAGTCACCAAGAGTTGCAGTCAAACCATAACCGAACTTATGTCCAGCCAATTTGAAGTTGTCATTCCAACGAAGACTAACTTCCCAACCATTTGTTCTAAGGTCTGCACAATTTTCCTTCGGTGTTGTAGCACCATATACAGAAGGAAGTGTCAACGAAGGAGTCAACATATCTTTTGTTTGTCTGATGAAATAGTCCATTGACGCAGTCAATCTATTATTCAAGAAGCCCAAGTCAAAACCCCAGTTGTAGGTTGTTACAGTTTCCCAAGTCAAATTAGAAGAAATAGGAGCTGAAACACTTGAATAATTAGCTTTATTATTGCCATCGAATGTATAATTCATCACATTGTCTGTATAAATCTTATCGAAGTAAGCATAGTTTGCTACCTGTTGATTACCCAAACTACCTACAGAAAAACGGAACTTACTATCATTCCACCAACCACTCAAAGGTTCCCAGAAGTTTTCTTGGCTCATTCTCCAACCCAATGAAGCCGAAGGGAAGAAACCCCAACGGTCTGCAGCTGCAAATCTTGAAGAGCCATCAAAACGTCCACTGACTTCCAAAAGATACTTACCTTCATAGTCATAGTTGGCACGAGCAAAATAACCCAAAGTACGGAATTGTGAAATTTCTTCAGTAACAATAGCATCACCTGTTGCTACACTCATAGAACTCAAATCTTTACTTAACAAGTCGTTCTTTTTAACAGAAAGTTCTGTTGTACGATGATCTTCATATTGCATACCGGCAACAGCCTTAAAATTATGGGAATTATTCCATGTATGGGTATATGTACCAAATACATTAATAGAATGATGGTTGATGTTGCCATGAATTTCTTGGTAATAATCTGTAATAGAACCAGAAGTAAAGGTCTTTACTGAGCCACTCTTATCCAAGTAATCAAAAGGCATACTTCTACGATTATTGGTACGATTACGATATCTATAAGCATAAGAAGCAGTAATCACCAAATCCTTGTATACATCAATATCCAATTGATTTGAAATGATAAGGTCTTTGTTTCCTCTTGAGTTACGAGCTTCGTTTGCTGTCAAGAAACCTGCATGCCCTGCACCGAGAGGAGAGTTTGCACCAGTCATCGTATTGACATACTGCACAACTTGTCCGTCTGGAGTATAAGGCATTACTGCAGAGTTCACATTTGATTGCAAACTATGGATAGTCATTTGCTCATCATAGTAACCAGCATATTTATAATTGGTATAGTTAAAGTTCACATTGGATGACAATCTCATAAATGGGAAGAGTTGTGCGTTCAGTTTTCCACGGAACGAATAGTTCTTATACTTGTCATTATAAATATTGAAGATACCATTTTGATCAAAATAACGTCCACTCACGAAATAATTAACTTTCTCATTACCTCCTGTAATAGAAAGATTATGCTCATGTTCCGGGCGAGTTTCTTTATAAAAATAGTCGTACCAATCAAAGTTTGAATAAAAATAAAGTTTACCATTCTTCTCCACCGCCCATGGACGATCTGGATGCTCAGTTTTATCATTCTTTCGAGCCTCCAACATAGCCAAATCATCATCGGTATAACCCCACATTAATTTCCCTTGATAAGTTTCATAGAATTTATTAACAATGTTAACATGGTCATAACCTGTAGTTATAAAATTAGTTGATGTGGTATTTTTCTTCCATGCTAAACGTCCATTATAACTGATATTGACCTTACCATCTGAGTTTTTACCACTTTTTGTTGTGATCAAAATAACACCAGAAGAAGCCTTTGCACCATAAATTGCTGATGCTGATGCATCTTTCAAAACAGAAATAGATTCAATATCATTAGGATTAATCTGATTCAAACTGACTTCCATTCCGTCACAAAGAACTAACGGAGAACCTCCATTAACGGAAGCTACACCACGAATGTTTATAGAATAATCTGAGTCCAATGAACCTGAACCAAAATTCAAGTTAAGGGAAGGATCTGCACCTTGAAGAGCACCTGCGGCTGATGCAACAGGACGATTGTTAATGTCGTCTGCTGTAATAGTGGAAACAGCACCTGTTACGTTCACTCTTTTCTGAGAACCATAACCTACAACAACAACTTCTTCCAATGCCTGAGTATCTTCCATCAAAGTGATATTCATAGGCTTTCCATCCCAAATAATCTCTTCGGTCTTATACCCTATAAAAGAAATCTGGATGACATCACCTTTCTTAACATTGCTCAACGTGAAATTCCCGTCAAAGTCAGTAATCACACCGTTGGTCGTACCTTTTACTACAACAGATGCCCCTATAACAGGTCCCATTGCATCATTCACAACACCAGTACATGTTTCGTCCTGTTGAACGATTGATATACCAGACACCTTTTCCAAAGGAGTTGCATTTGCTATTCCGCCAGACAATGCAGACAGGAATAGAAACATACTAACTGTTTTTAAATGTCTATTCATAATATTAAAATTTAAAAATAAATAATTGTCAAGTTCCCATAGAACTATTTTTCATGTAAAACAGTATATTCAGCCAATAGAAAAGAGATAAATAGACAATAAACTCTCAATATTGTTACCAAATTGAATCTAAGAACAGTTTTTATTTGATAACTTTATAACGCATTATTAACTAAGACAGATCAAGAAAAAAAGAAATAATTACAAGGCCAACATGAGCAGAGTTTTCAATAAGTTAAATGTCGCGTGAAAATATATAAGTTATTGTTTTTTTTCGTATCTTTGCGAAATAAACTCTATTTTTGAGTTCTATGGGAACTACCCCTATCAAACTAAATATCTTTATACTCCACCCATTATCAATCAATTACAATCGTTTCCCAGATAATTCTGTTTGAAAGGTATCAATAGAGTAGCATAAAAGACATGCATAAAAAAGACATTATAATTATCCCTCATTTTTTAAAGATCTAATTTTCAATTTATTAAGAATAAAAGAGCAGTATCATAAATTTATCATTTCTTGTTCCATATTAACAATTTAAGTTATGTACACTTCTCCAAATCCCTAACAATCGTATTGTTTAATACTTCACTATAGATTTGAGTTGTAGAAATATTACGATGCCCCAATAGCTTTTGTACTGTTGTTATTGATGCTCCTTTATATAATAATAAAGTCGCATTGGTATGTCTCGCTACGTGGAATGAAATATGCTTCTCTATTCCGGCCAATTTGCCAATATATTCAAGTTCCTTATTCGTTTTTGAATTCGATTGAAGTGAAAAGAATGCATCCAAATCACTTTGATATTTGCACAATATGTTCCATCCTTTTCCTTTGAAAAGTAAATGTAAAGGCAATTTTATTTCTGTACCTGTCTTCTGTGTCTGAAATACAATCCACGGAGTATTATCAATATAAACAATATTCCGTTCAGACATATTAATGAAATCTGAATATCGCAGTCCTGTATAGCAGCAAAACAAAAAGGCATCCAGCACATGACTTGCATTCGAATATTCTGTCGGTATATCCATTTCTTCTAATCTTTGTAGTTCATCAGGAAGAAGAAAAATATGCTCCGATTCTTTGGTTTTAATTTTATACCGACGAAACGGATAATCTTTTGTATCTATATGCCCCTTGTTTATTGCAGAATTGACAAATAGTCTAAAATGCTTCATATGTTTTGCTATTGTATTGATCTTGTATCCTTGTTTATATAGATAAGTTTCAAAATCGTAGACTAATTGAACGGTTACTTCATCAAATCTTATTTTATGTTTAAAAGCAAACAAGAGTTTAACAGTACTATTTCTATTCTTTATTGTACTATTTTTTAATGGAGATTCTTGGATTTCTTTTTGAATAAAATCCAAGAAAGAACTATTAGCATCTAACAACGTACTATCTTTGAGCATATCTAAAGAAACATCATGCCCTTGCTTCCATAATTCCAATTCCCGAAGTTCCAATTTAGTAATGAACTCTCTCAAATAATAATTTAAAGATCCTGCTGCTACGTGAGATTTTATCATTTTTTTCTTATTGTCCCACTGTTTCGGAGTCAAATAAATGTTTGTTGAGAAATAAATTCTCTTTCCTTTCAAATAGGCTTCAACTTGCAAAAGTGCCTTTCCTTCTGCATTTAAACGTTTTTTTCTATTATAAACGATTCGGTAACTAATTTTATTCATTTTTATACTCACTAAACTATTTACATTATTATAAGCATATGCATATTAAAATAATAAACGGCCATCTAAAAAGATGACCGTTTTATAGATTGTTTGTATTCCAAATGAACAGTTTTTATTATTTTTGTTTTTCCATCTTTATATTTTAGAACATTATTATCATTTATTCCAGATTGATCTTTGGGGAGTAATGTTAACTGAATCTTGCGGTCAAGCGCAGATAGTTCGCTTTTCAACTGCTTCAGTTCATCTTCCTTCTTCCAAACTTTTCCGGCCAGTTCTTGCAGTTGCGGAATATCTTTTGCCAACGCTTCGTTTTTCTCTTTTCGTTGGGAGATTATACCCGGTATTTTCTCCAACGCATTGAGGAAGTTGGTAGCAGCGGCTTTCGGATCGGCCATTGCCAGATGTCCGTTGTTGAAGGTATATTTGTAATGTCCTTCAATCACAAAACGGTTCTCAATGGTAGCCAACCCACTTGCAAGCGAAGTTTCGCTGATTACCTTGATAGGAAATCCGTACAGTTCACCCACACGGACATACTGACCGCCCGTAGTGGCATTCTTGGCTATCTCCTGCAACTTCTTACCGATGGTTTTCTCATCAGTAGAAGGGAAGTCGTCCAGCTTTATCAGGTTCAGCCGGTTCCCATCCTTATCGGTCTTGGCAAGAGAAAGGAACTTGTTGTAGTCTGCCGTCATGCCGTCAATGATTACACGGTTGTTGTCATACTCTTTCTGAATGCCATTCAAGGTAAACTCCGCATTTGCCTTGCCCTTGTTGAACGACTTGCGTTCCCCTTCCAAAGATGCTATACGCTTTTCCAACTTCGTCTTTTCAAGCAGGTCAGTATTCCCTGACAGGATAGCCATATACTCCGAGAAGTTCATGCCCGATTTCTCGTCCATAGCACCCTCGTCAATGGTTCTTGCACCCATAGCACCGCTTTTAAGCTGTGTGATGAAGGTCTGTTTGCAATGCAATAGGTTGAACTTGTAACTGTCCAATGACTTTTCCACCGCATAGATGATTACATCCACATTATCGCCTGCAAAGTGCTTGGCAATCTCGTTGCCTGCACGCACGCCACGACCGTCACGCTGTGCAAGGTCGGACGGTCGCCAAGGCGTATCCAAATGATGGATGGCCACACACCGTTTCTGGGCATTGACTCCTGTTCCGAGCATACTTGTAGAGCCGAACAGCACACGCACCGAACCTTCGTTCATGGCGGCTATCACCGCCTTGCGTGCTTTCTCGTTCTTGCACTCCTGAATGAAGCGGACTTCCGAAGCGGGTATGCCGTAATCCTCCGTCAGCTTACGCTTGATTTCGGAATAGACATTCCACCCGTTACCGGGCTGATAGGTTCCCAAGTCGGAAAAAACGAACTGCGTTCCCTTCTGTGCATCATACTTGTTGTAGTATTCCGCTATCACTTTGGCACAATGACTTGCCTTGTTGTCGGGATGGTCTTCGTACTTGTTTTCATCAATCATACGCATATCCAACGCCATCTTACGGGCATAGTCCGTAGCGATGAGCATCTTCGCCTTTTCCTCCGTTTCGGATAGCGGTAAGCGTCCCAAAATGGTGGCATTGCCTGTCTTGGCAAACTCCATCAGTCTTTGGATGAAATCCTCCTGTTCCGGAGTGGGTGGTATATGGTGCAGTATCTCGTTCTTCTTCGGACGATCAACACCCACATCCTCCGCCGTGCGATAGTCCGTAATTTCATTATAGAAGGCAGCCAGCTCCGGCACCTTGATGAAGTAGCGGAAACGCTCCTTCTGCACGATGTTGTTGGTTACATTGAACTCAAAGTCGGTGGTTTTCTTCGCGAAGATTGCCGCCCACGCATCGAAACAGCGGATGTCCTGACGCTCAAGCTCCTTCGGACGGAGATACTTGAACAGTAGATACAGCTCCGTAAGGGAGTTGCTGATGGTCGTTCCCGACAGGAAGGTAGCCCCCAAGTCTTTGCCCGTTCGTTCCTGTATGGTACGGATGGCAAAGAGCATATTGAGTGCCTTTTGCGAGCCTTCAGAATTGCCCAATCCCGCCACACGGTCGTGTCGGGTATTGAACATCAGGTTCTTGAACTGGTGGCTCTCGTCCACAAAGAGGTGGTCGATACCCATCTGACGGAAGTCCACCACATCATCCGTGCGGTTCTTGATGGTATAGGCAATCTTCTCCAACTTCACTTCCAAGTTGAACTTACGTTTCTCCAAGCCCTTAAGCATCGCACGGGAGATGTCCTTGCCCTGCGAACGCAACACCTCCAAGTTTTCCTCCACCGTATCAAGTTCAGCCTGCAATATGCGTTGCTGCAACTCCGGTGACTGCGGTATCTTGCCGAACTGGTCGTGTGACATGATGACACAATCGTAGTCGTTGTTCTTGATGTTGTTGAAGAAACGGACACGATTCTCAGTAGAGAAATCCTTCTCCGAAGCATAGAGGATACGGGCATTGGGATATGCCGTCTGATAGGTGGCGGCAATCTCCGCTACATTGGCTTTCAGTCCGATAATCATTGGCTTGTGTGCCAATCCCAGACGTTTCATCTCATGTGCAGCCATGCACATGATGAGTGTTTTTCCCGTACCTACCTCGTGGTCGCATATCCCGCCACCGTTCTGCTTCAACATCCAGACACAATCCTTCTGACTCGGATAGATGCTCTTCACCCCATAACGGGAAGAGAGGGCTTTCAAGTCCAAGTCGGGAAATGTCTGATGGCTTCCGTCATATTTCGGTCGCACAAAACAGTTGAACTTACGGTTATACATATCCGTCAGCGTGTCCTTGAACGACTGCGGCTGTTCCTCCAGCCATTCACTGAATCCGGTTCTAATTTCATCAATCTTACTGTTGGCAAGCTGTATGCCCTCGGCATCACGTACCTTGATGTCGTTGCCGTTCTCATCCTTACCGATACTTTTCATCATATCGGGACAGGTGTTGTGCAGAGCATGTTTCAGCAGGTTCATACCGTCATAACTTCGGTAATATCCCTGCACGGCAAACTCCTTCCAAATCTTCAGATTCTTATGTCCACACTTGACGGAATACTCGTCCAGACTCTCCGAGTAAGCGATGTTGATGTCCGTATCGTAGAGCTTGCTCATATATGCGGCATAGACACCCGTAGGTATCCAGCGTTCACCGAAGTTGAAGTCCAATTCTTCAAAAGTAATCTTCTTCGGTTCAGCTTCCTTCAATGCGGCAAGCGATTCCTTGACATGCTCATCCTTACCGTTTTCCTGCATCCATCGCTCGATGCGTTCCGCCTTCTCAATCACATTGCCTGCAATGAAACGGTCGGCAATCTCATAGTTCTGCACCAACGGATTGTAGTAGATACGACCGGACAAGGCTGTGAGCAGTTCCTCTTCCGTTCCGTCCGTCAAGCCACGCATATAGTCGATGTTTACACCACCGTACTTGTTCAGCGAAGCGGACAAGGCTTCTTCGGGTGTCTCCACATGGGTTACGTTATCCACGGCAAATGCCACGGGACGCTCGAAGATGTCAGCCTTCACGAACTTACCTTCCTCACTTCGCTCCAATGAAAGGATGTCGCGTCCGGTAGCGTCCATCATTATCAGTTTCACGTTCTGTCGGCTGTTCAGATTACCGTAACTGGCTACATATTCATCGTAATACTTGTTCAGGTAGCCACGTTGCGGAGCATTTTCCTCGTGATTCTCCGTTTCATAGGTATATAGCCGTTCATACGCATCACGGAGTGATACATACAGTTGGGCTTTCTCCCGTTGTACTCCCGTAAGGTCAAGCGGATGGAACATCGCCCCGTAGGTGGTAACATCTTTCAGATAGCCGGGATTGTAGAGGCTATCAACCACCAGAGAGCCGTCACGATGGTGCGGCTCCAACGGACGGTCAAACTCTCTCGGCTGCATCAGCTCTTCCTTTTTCCGTCTTTTATCTTCCTCGCTTTCCATGTCAGGAAACAGCGACATTGTACCGTCTTGAGATACAGCAACGGGGATTTCAACGGTGTCCGTAACCTCATTCGTAACTTTTTCCGTTGGTGTCAGCGTTTCCGTTCTCACTTCAACGGCAGGTGCTTCAATCTGCTTTTTCTCCGCTTCCCAACGAGCTTGAGCCTTTGCCCGAAGTTCCTTGCGTTGTTCGGGAGTCAAGTCCATCATCATCTCATAGAATCCGTTGATGGGCGGATTGTCCTCCCAATTGATGGTTGCATAGATGTCATCGGGGTCTGCTTCTTTGGGGGCATTCTCCGTTTTTATTTCTGCCTTTGCTTGAACGGGTGGTTTTGCCTTTTCAACCTTCTTGGGTTCTTCTTTGGGTGTGGCAGGAACATTGAACAGACTTGGCTGTATCGGTTTGTTCTTACCTTTCTTTCCACTTTTGGCACTCTTGATTTTCTGCCCGGTTTCTGCCGCCTTTCGTTCTTCCGCTGTGAAGTTGAAAAGGTCATATAGGCTCATGACGGGAGCATTCGATGAGATTACTCCCGTATCAGTATCAATTACTTTCTTTTCTTCAGCAGGTTGCTCTATGGGCTTAGGTTGCTCTACAATGGGTTGGTGTACGACCTTCGGACTTTCAACCTTTATCGGCTCATCCTTTACCGCTTGTATAGTAGAAGAAACATAGCGTCCCATATCCATACGGTTACGGAAATCCTCACTGAGCATACTCCGTAAGTCATCGGCGATACCTTGTACGCCTCTTTCGTGATGGTACACAAAAGCAGGCTTCCCGTAAGGGTCGGTATCTACCTTATGGGAAGTATGGACAATCCTTTCGGGATGTTCTGCCAGATAACGGTTTATGCCTATGCCATCCTTGATGGTAGTCTGCGTGAAGATCTTGTCCGATTCACTCAGTTGCTCCTTGTGTTCATTCTTCTGGAGAATGATAAGGTCGCTTCCGACTTCCGTATTCGCTTCGTTCACGAACAAGTTGTTGGGCAGACGAACGGCAGAAACAAGGTCAGCCTGTTTCATCATCATGAAACGGGTACTGCTGCTTGCCTCCGAGTTCAACACTCCCTGCGAGGTGATGAACGCCACGATACCGCCGTCACGCACGGCATCCAGTCCTTTCAGGAAGAAATAGTTGTGTATATGCTTTGCCGACTGCTTGCGGAGCGGATTGCCGAAGGCAAATGCAGGGTCGAACACGGCTATATCCCCGAAAGGGATGTTGGACATGGCCACATCGAAACGGTTAAGGAAAGGCTTTTCAATCTTCTCGAAGCCTTCAATGCGTACCTTCTTGTCGGGATAGAGTTGTTTCAACAGCTTGCCTGTAAGCAAGTCCTTTTCAAATGCCATTATATCGGCATCGGGATTGTGCTTGACAAGCGAATCCACGAACGCACCGCGTCCGGCAGAGGGTTCAAGCAGCATCTTCGGCTGTATGCCGTGGTTGTGCAATACCTCCGCCAATACATCGGTAATCTCTTTCGGTGTGTAGAATGCCGTAAGTATGGACGCTTTCAGCGAGTCCATATAGCGTTTGTACTCCGTATCATCCTTGCTGTTCTCACGGATGAGCTTGTGTAGTTCAACGGTGGGAGCAAACAGATCGAGGTCGGATTTCGCCCAATGGACGGCATCCGTCAAGTCCTTGGCAGGGTTAAGAATACATTTCAAGCCACCGAAACCGCAATATTTCTCCAATACTGCACGCTCTTCGGGTGTGGGTGTACGCTGTTCCCTGTCAAGGGTGAATACCGTCCTTATCGCCTCGATGTTGTCCCGCAGCTTCGCCTTGCGGTTAAATGCCATACTCTTCGAGATAGAGGATTACGGCTCCTGTCAGTTCCGAATAGAGCAGGTCATATTCGGGTGATTGGGCGAAGAAATCATCTGTCAGGTCGTAGATGGAAAACACCTTGTCAATGAGTGAAAGCAGTTTTTCGGCAAAGGCGGTACGCTTTGCCTCCGGCACTTCACGGTCAAACTCCCTTTCAAGCACCTCCATAAGCAGTGTATATTTCGGATAGTGGAGTCCGCGCATGAGGTCTGCCATTGCCAGCTCCTGTGCCCCGTCAGCGGAATGACCTTCACGGCGTGCCTGTTCATAGACTTCTGCGGCACGGTCAGCACGGGACTGTACGAAGGACAAATCATTTGCTTCTACAAAACGATGCTCATTGAGATAGTTAAGAAGATATAGTCCATAATAGGACAGTTCTGTTTCTTGAATGGTTTTCTTGTTCATATTACTTTGGATTTAGTGGTTTGATAGAATCGGGATAGACAGGACAAGGAAGAAAAAAGGCACCCGGTATCCCTCCGAGTGCCACCACTAAATCCATTGTAAAAAAGAAGTATTCCGTAAAGAAAAATCAATTGAACAATGAATCAGTAGCAAAGGTACTCTTTATTTCTTCCTTATGAAACAATTACACCCGTTTTTTACTTCGGGAAGATGAATTGGGTGTTGAAATCGCTGTCAAAGGCAACGATGGCACTGAATTTCTTGCCCTGCTTGCTCTTGAATCCTTTGAGGACTCCGGTCTTGCCGTTTGTAATCAGCTCCTTCATCTCATCATCGGTAAGATCTTTTCCCGCTTTCTGTCGGGAAATGGGCAAGCCGCACTCCTTGTTGTCGCAACGCACGACCTTATGGAAGAACTGCATCTTTCCCGTTCCACATTTCGGGCAGGTGCATTCAGACTCTTTGTGTCCGAAAATCTTCTGGCACGAAAGCAGTTCGGAGGTAATCAGACTGGTGTATTCCTCGATACCTCGGCGGAAATCCCTGTCGTCCATCTCTCCACGCTCGATTTTGGCAAGCGATTGTTCCCATTCACCCGTCATGGCGACATCTGCAATCTGCATCTCTTTGACGACATAGTAGAGTGCCAATCCCTTTTCGGTAGGTACAAGGGATTTGTCTGCACGCACTACATAGCCGCGTGCAAACAGCGTTTCGATGATGGCAGCACGGGTAGAGGGTGTGCCGATACCGCAGTCTTTGATTGCCTGTCGCATCTCATCATCCTCAATATCCTTTCCGCAAGTCTCCATTGCTGCAAGCAGGGATGCTTCGGTATGCAAAGGTTTCGGCTTGGTCTGTCCGGTGGTCAGTGATGAGGAATTGACAGCTACAACATCGCCTTCGTTCCAATCGGCAGGTAACAGCACATCTTTCTTGTCCGCACCATAGATATATCGCCAGCCCTCCTTCTTGATTACCGAGCCTTTGGCGGTTAAGGTGATGCCGCAACAGTCGGCAGTCACTTGGGATACATCCTTGACGCATTTCTCGGAAAAGGCTTCCAGCATACGACCTACAATCATATCATAGATGGTCATATCGTCATTGGACATATGCTTGGGCAGTTCACCTGTGATGATGATGGCATGATGGTCCGTTACCTTTGAGCCGTCCACGCTACGGCGTGTCGGTTTCTTGATGGAGAGTGCATAGAGACTCCACACCGGACGGTTCTTCAAGGTCTGCAACAGTTTCGGTATTTCAGCGAACACATCTTCCGATATATAACGGCTTCCCGTTCTCGGATAAGTAATGAGCTTCGCTTCATAGAGCTTCTGGGCAATGGCAAGCGTCTGTTCAGCCGTGAAGCCATGCTTACTGTTCGCATCCTTCTGAAGAGTGGTCAAATCGTACAGCAACGGTGTGTCTTCCGTTTTCTCCTTACGGACTACTTTTGTAAGAGTGGCACAGCGTGTTCCCTTAACCTTGTTATATAGTTCCTCCGCTGCTGACTTGTCCTTGTATTTCTCATCGGAGTCGAACTTCACGACTGTACCGTCCTTATACTCCGTACCGAAATGCAATTGATGGAAGATTTCGGGAGTGAAACGCTTGTTCTCCCAGAAACGCTTGCACACCATAGCGAGTGTAGGAGTCTGCACTCTGCCGAGTGAATAGGTGCCACGACCTGCGGCAAGTGTAATAGCTTGTGTGGCGTTGATGCCTACCAGCCAGTCGGCTTCGCTGCGTGCTTTGGCAGCATAGTACAGGTTATCATACTTGCTACCGCATTCAAGTTTCTTCAAGCCCTCACGGATAGCCTTGTCGGTAAGCGAACTGATCCAAAGGCGGTCAAAGGGTGTGGCACAGCCTATATATTCATATAGGTATCGGAAGATTAACTCACCTTCACGTCCGGCATCGGTAGCCACGATAATCCTGTCGCTCTCGCTGAACAGACGGGTGATGACCTTAATCTGTTTCATTACTCCGGGATCCGCCTTATAGCCCTTGTCGGTCTTGACCTGTCGAGGAACAAGGGTGAACACCTGTGGTATGATGGGCAGGTTCTCAGGGTGGAAGCCTCTGATACCATATCCTTCGGGCAGGGCAGGCTGTACCAAATGCCCGAATGCCCAAGTGACGTTGTAGCCGTTACCTGTGAAGTAACCTTCCTCTCTTTCCGTTGCCCCTACGATACGGGCTATCTCTCTTGCCACGGATGGCTTTTCTGCTATGATTGTTTTCATTGTATTTTTCTTTTCGTTTTACGATTCTACTTTTGGATTTAGTGGTGGTCGGGGGATTACATCTTCACGCCCTTGCTTCGCTTGGACTGTTTCTGTTCTCCCTGCTTCTGCTCCTGTTGCTGTTTCTTGTCATCGGGTGCAGTCTGTCCCTGCTTCAAAGGCTCCTTCACATGCTTGGTTGCCTCATTGGTCTTGCCCTCGTTGTTCACGGCTATCTGCGTGCGGCTCTCGTTGGATGGTGCGACTTTCTGTGCCGTGTCGGGATTGTTGTTATAGACATACGGGCGACCTGCCTCACGATTGAACTTCAGGTACATCGTGGCTTCCTTACCCTGTGCATCAACGACCTTTTCAAGTTTGACAGTCTTTCCGGCTACATAGTCGGCTTTCTGCTGGTCATTGAACTCCACATTCTTCCATCTTTCGATAGGTTTTATCTCTCCGTTCTTCAACCAATTCTTCTTGTTACGTTCTAACTTCTCTTCGGCTGTCTCCTGTTTCTTTTCTGTTTCACGCTTTTCTCCCTGCTGTTGTCGGTTGCCGTCCACGGATTGCCTGACGCTTTGCCCTTTGGGAACGAACTCGATACCTCTCTGCTCGACATTCACCTGCAAGGTGGCTTTGAACTTGCGACCGTTGGAGAGCTGGATTTCCTTGTCTATGAGTGGTGCTCCCGTTTTCAGCAAATCCATTTCGGGCTGGCTCAACTTCGTGTTGCCGATGGTATCTTTCCACTTGATACGGCTCACGGGAATGCTCGTGATTTCGTTGGTCTGTCGGTCGATGCTCACGTATGAAGGGATAATCTCTCCCGTACTCTTGTCCACCAGGTCGGCGACACGTCCCATATTGCCCGTTTCACGGAGGTTCCTTGCATCTTCGGCACTGAACTTATACCCCTTGAACTCCTCTTTCAGATTGGCTTCCTTCTGAATGAGGTGGGGAACAAGGCGGACACTGCCGTCCTCTTGCGTCTTGAACGATAATCGGGCTGCCGTCTCAAACTTCTCGTCACCGAAAGTCGGTGTAACCGTTACCAAGTTGGACTTGCCATAGTTGAGCATCTTCTCCAAGTCGCCCGACTTCTCCAAATTGTCACGGCGGATGCCCCAACGCTCTTCCAACTGTTGCCAATTGATCCGACTCTCGTCAATGGGCTGGTAGCCCTTACGCTTGCCATCTGTCTGGGCTTGCTCCTGTTTCTCTTCGTTTTCCTTTTTCATTTCTTCTTTGTTTTGAGGTTCTACACTTTTTGCCTGCTCTGCCTTGACCTTGTTTTCGTACTCCGAAATATCGACCTTGTGCGGTGCAAGCAGTTCCTTGTTCGCTTCGGGATTCTTCAGCAGCTCTTTCATTACGCCGATAAGGTGTTCTGCCTGGTCTGCCGCCACACGGTAAAAACCGAAACGGCTTGGTTCCTTGCACTGCCGGACGAAATTCTTGAAGAAGTTGTCTAGCACATCGCCGTGTCTGTCAAACTGCAAGAAGTCCTGTGCATTCTCCGCCTTGACGGGTGTGCGTTTCGGATTGCCGTCCTTGTCAAGTCCGGCTACTACGCTGATTTCGCCCGTCTTCTCATCACGGACAATCAGCACGTCCTTTTCTTTCTTTTTCTGTTCCATTGTTTTTTGAATTGATTATTTGGTTAGTTTATGAAGGCAGGTTTCGTAAAACCCTGCATCTCCTTTTCTGAAAATCTCTCCGTGTTCCTTGATGAACTCCCGCACGTCAGATACTTTGTAGTAACTCTTTCTGCCTATTCTTATATAAGGCAGTATCTTCAAGCTACGGTATCGTTGCAGGGAACGCTTGCTGAATTGCAGAAGCATACACAGATCCTGATTGTCGAGCAACCTCTCGCCATCCACAAGCGGTATTTCCATCACATCGGAATTGTCCTTCTCGTACTCCTTGCGGGCAAGCATCGCTATCAGTTTGTCCTGTCTGTCAAGACGGGTGGTTATCTCACGCACCCACATTTCAAATGTTCTCTTATCCAATGCATCCATAGGTTCATTATTATTTCTGATGCGAATTTAGGAGAACACGAAAATGGCTTTTAACAACTCATCAGTGAGTCACGTGTGTTTTTTCTGAAAGTTCCATTCTGTTGCACCGTCAAGTGTGCCACATACGGCAACAGAGGCATAGAAGCTATATTCTTCAGGACAGATGGATTACTTTTGACCCGAACTTAAAATCAATTGCATATGGAAATAATAATATTTGAGAAGAAGACATTTGAAGAGTTCTCCATGAAGCTGGAGTCGTTCATTCAGAAAGTAAGCGGTCTATACAATGGTATTGAAAACAAAAGACTGAGGAAATGGCTGGACAGTGAAGATGTCTGCCGGACATTGAATGTCAGTCCGCGAACTTTACAGACATTGCGGGATAACGGTACCCTCGCCTTTTCCAAGCTTGGCAATAAGGTATATTATCTGGATGAGGATGTACAAAGAATTATTCCGACTGTAGAAATACGGAGAGAAAGGATCGGCAAAAAAGGCCGAAACATATAATGAATGAAAACCACTAAATCCACATGAAATGAACAAAGAAACCATAACAAGAAACAATGAGAAAGTCGCGCTTCTTTTAGAAAAGATGAATCGGCTTATGGAAAATATGGAATCCTTGGCGGAAAACTACAAGCCAGTTTTGGGAGGTGAGCGTTTCTTGACGGACAAAGAACTTTCCGGAATGCTAAAAGTCAGTCGCCGTTCATTGCAGGATTATCGCAATGAAGGGAGAATCCCATATATACAACTTGGAGGAAAAATCCTTTATCGGGAATCGGACATAGAACAAGTATTGAAAAACGGATATCGTGAAGCTTACCGCCTGAATCTGTAATCATCATGACACATACAGAAAAACGGCATATGGACTTATTGTCCGCATGCCGTTTTTAATCAATGATAAACTTTATCCTTTCGGAAATCAGAAAGAGTTATACACATGAATTTCCCATTATTTTTCGATTGTAGTCGGCCAGCCAAATATTTTCTGAAAATATCGGCTTTGATGCTGTTAATCCTATAAGAAAGGGCAATGACCATTTCTAATGAGTACACATCCATGCTTGTCCGCCTGTCTATCTTGATGCAACGCATGGTTTCCAATTCAGACAAAGCACTATCCTTATAAATGTTTTTGACCGCTTTCCGTATATAATAGCCGAATACACCGAACAAGTCAGCCATTTCTGCCTGACTCATCCATATAGGAACATCTGGAATGTACACTACATTGTCCGTTATAGTTATGATGCCTCTTTTCATACACTGAACTTTTGACGTAATACATTCATTTCTTCTGAAACAGTCCTGTCCATCAGTCTCGCATAAATCTTGGTTGTACGGATATCAGTATGCCCCAACATCTTGGCGATGGATTCCATGGAAACCTTGTTGGCTATCGCCACGCAAGCGAATGTATGACGGGCGATGTGTGTACTCAACGTTTTCTTGATGCCGCACACATCGGCTATTTCTTTCAGATAGCTGTTCATCCGTTGGTTAGAAGGAACGGGAAGCACAACGCCTTTCTTGATACATTCCGGATTTTCCTTATACTTTTCCATTATCATCCGTGGCATGTCCAACAACGGGATGTTGCACATGTTGTTCGTCTTTTCACGGGGCTTACGGATCCAATAGGCTCCCGTGTTGTCCTGACTTATATGACCCGGAGTCAAGTGCTGCACATCCGTAAATGCCAGTCCGGTCAATGAACAGAATACGAATATATCACGCACAACTTCAAGACGAGGAATATCGAAATCTTTTTTGATGATGAGGTTCAGTTCCTCTTCCGTCAGAAATGCACGGTTGCTTTGTGTCTGGTGGAAGTGAATGTCATAGAAAGGATCATCTTCAATCCATTTGTTGGCCAAAGCCAGGCGAACGACTTTCTTCAGATTCTTCAGATACTTGACCGTAGCATTTTGGGCACAACCTTTCGTTGCCTTGACAAAATGCTCAAATTCCAGAATGAAGGCATTATTGACATCTTTCAGAGGAAAATCCTTCAAATTATATTTTATCAGAAGCATTTCTTCCAAATACCGGACAGTACGTTCATATCGAAGGACTGTTCCTTCCACATAATCCTTACCCATAAGTTCACGATACTTTTTGTTGTGCTCACGGAATACTTCCAACAACATTTTGGGAGAATCACCTTCACCGTTGAACATACGTTTCAAAATTTCCGCATTGATAGGCTTGTCGTCTTGTGAAAGCTCACGATAAATCTGATACACTTTGGTACGTACCATTTCAAGATATTGGTTCAGTTCCAATGTTTTCCTATCCTTGCCAATGGCACATCCTTTGGCGGCATTCCATTGTTTCTCTGGGACACTGCGCTTGATTTGCAACTCGGCACGCTGGCCGTTTACCGTAATTCTCAAACCGATAGGTGCTTCACCGTTCTTCAGCAGCCGGGTTCTTCTGATGAAGAAAAGAATCGAAAAATAGTTTCTCTGCATTGTCATACTTCCTCGTTTTTTTAGTGGCAAAATTACATTTGACAAGCAAAAACGTTGATATGCAAAATATTGTAAATCAGTGAAATATACTCCAGTTCGGTGGAGATGTTTCTGGCGGATTTTTACTCCACCGATTTCGCAGGTGACATTTGCTCAAATTCGCGGTGAAAAGTGGATAGGGATAAAACAAAAATCCCTGATAACCGTTTGATTATCAGGGATTCTCTTCATTTTGCATTGATTGTTCGTGATCCGCTTGGGGCTCGAACCCAGGACCCCAACATTAAAAGTGTTGTGCTCTACCTGCTGAGCTAGCGAATCAATCCTTGTTACTTTCTTTCGAAATGCGGGTGCAAAGGTAGAACATTTTTTTATAACTCCAAAGGATTTCAAACATTTTTCTTATCTTTGTGCCATTATCAACAATATACATTATTAATATATGGCTGCTGACGATAAAAAAATTATCTTCTCAATGGTAGGGGTGAGCAAAGCATTCACTCCAAATAAAAATGTGTTGAAAGACATTTACCTGTCATTCTTTTATGGAGCGAAAATCGGTATTATTGGTCTGAATGGTTCCGGTAAGTCAACGTTAATGAAGATTATCGCAGGTTTAGAGAAATCCTATCAGGGAGAAGTGGTCTTCTCTCCGGGGTATTCCGTAGGTTATTTGGCGCAGGAACCCTATCTTGACAACACGAAGACAGTAAAAGAAGTAGTAATGGAAGGTGTGCAACCCATTGTTGACGCACTGACAGAATACGAAGAAATCAATCAAAAATTCGGTTTGCCGGAGTATTACGAAGACCAGGATAAAATGGATGCTCTTTTTACTCGTCAAGGCGAATTGCAAGATATTATTGATGCAACAGATGCATGGAATCTGGATAGTAAACTGGAACGTGCAATGGACGCACTTCGTTGTCCGCCTGAAAATCAGTCTGTGGCAAATCTTTCCGGAGGTGAACGTCGACGGGTAGCTCTTTGTCGTTTGCTGTTGCAGAAACCGGATGTGTTGTTGCTGGACGAGCCTACCAACCATTTGGATGCAGAATCTATCGATTGGTTGGAACAACATCTTCAACAATATGAAGGGACTGTTATTGCCGTAACCCACGACCGTTACTTCCTTGACCACGTTGCCGGCTGGATTCTCGAACTAGATCGTGGTGAAGGTATTCCATGGAAAGGAAACTACTCTTCCTGGCTGGAACAGAAGACGAAACGCATGGAAATGGAGGAAAAAACTGCGAGCAAACGTCGTAAGACGCTGGAGCGCGAGTTGGAATGGGTTCGTATGGCTCCGAAAGCTCGTCAGGCAAAAGGGAAAGCCCGCCTTAATTCATACGACAAGTTGTTGAATGAAGACGTGAAAGAGAAGGAGGAAAAACTGGAAATCTTTATTCCGAATGGCCCTCGTTTAGGTAATAGAGTTATCGAAGCTAAACATGTGGCTAAAGCATACGGTGATAAACTGCTGTTTGACGATTTGAATTTTGTGCTTCCCCCGAATGGCATTGTCGGCGTAATCGGTCCGAATGGTGCAGGAAAAACTACACTTTTCCGTTTGATTATGGGACTGGAAACCGTAGATAAGGGTGAATTTGAAGTAGGAGAGACTGTAAAAGTAGCCTATGTCGACCAGCAGCATAAAGACATTGACCCGAACAAGAGTGTTTATCAGGTAATTTCCGGTGGTAATGATTTGCTTCGTATGGGCGGACGTGATATTAATGCACGTGCTTATCTTTCTCGTTTCAATTTCTCCGGAGCCGATCAGGAAAAACTTTGTGGTGTGCTCTCCGGTGGTGAGAGAAATCGTTTGCACCTAGCAATGGCTTTGAAAGAAGAAGGTAACGTGTTGTTGCTCGATGAGCCTACCAATGATATCGACGTAAATACACTGCGTGCTTTGGAAGAAGGTCTGGAAGACTTTGCAGGTTGTGCAGTTGTCATTTCACACGACCGTTGGTTCCTCGATCGTATTTGTACACACATTCTGGCTTTTGAAGGAGACTCCAATGTGTTTTACTTTGAAGGTTCCTATTCGGAGTACGAAGAAAATAAATTGAAGCGTTTAGGGAATGAAGAACCGAAGCGTGTTCGTTATAGAAAGTTAATGACCGACTAGTGTAAAATAATAGATTGAAGCATTTCTAATGCTTTCTGTTTCAAAATAAAAGGCTCTGCAAGTTATGTAGAGCCTTTCTTGTTTTATAACGCAATAAAACGTTTATCTCTCTTAAAATTTTGTAGTATAATTGTAACGTAAGTCTAAATAATATTAATTATATTTGTGCACAGTTTTTAAAAGCAAACAATTAGTATAAACTAATCAATTACATTATGTTAAAAAGAACGCGGTCTTTTTTGGTGCTAGTAATGTTGCTAATGACAGTCACAATGAGTGCACAGGTTACCACAGCCACTATGAGTGGTAAAGTGACAGCACAAGATGAACCGATTATCGGAGCAACTATTGTTGCCATTCACGAGCCTTCAGGAACTCGGTATGGAACTGTGACTAATGTTAGTGGTCAATTCAATTTGCAAGGTATGCGTACTGGTGGACCATACAAGGTAGAAATTTCTTATGTCGGTTATCAGACAGCTATTTACAAAGGAATCAATCTTTTATTAGGAGAGAATTATGTTTTAAATGTTTCTTTAAAAGAGAGTTCTGAACTGTTGGACGAAGTGGTGGTGACTGCTTCTAAAGAAAGTAACATGAAGTCTGATAGGGCAGGTGCTATTATGAATGCTAATCGTGATATGATTAGTAACACCCCAACTATTTCCCGTAGTATTAGCGATATTATGCGTCTTTCTCCACAAGGTGCTGATGTTGGTAATGGTTTTGCAGTCGGTGGTGGCAATTATCGCCAATCATTTGTGACAGTTGACGGTGCTGCTTTCAACAATACATTCGGGTTGGGAGGTAATCTTCCGGCTAACGGCTCTCCAATTTCTTTGGATGCTTTGGAACAGGTTACAGTAGCTGTAACCCCGTTTGATGTTCGTCAGAGCGGTTTTACAGGAGGTGCAATTAATGCAGTAACTCGTTCGGGAGATAACCAATTTCGTGGAACTGCTTATATGTATTTTAATAATGAGAATCTAAAAGGAAGTAAAGTTGATGATTATGAACTTTTACGTTCCAAAGCTCAATATTATACTTATGGTGCAAGCTTCGGTGGTCCGATTATAAAAGATAAATTATTCTTCTTTGTAAATGGAGAATATGAAGATAATGTAACAGCGGGATCAAACTATCGTCCTCGTACTGCACTTGGAGAAAGCTATAGTGGTGGTAATATACATCGCCCTCTCCAAAGTGACATGGATGATATGCGTGGTTTCTTACTAAACAAATATAATTTTGATCCGGGAAAGTATAATGACTATTCAACGGATACCCCTGCTTATCGTGTTATGGCACGTGTTGACTGGAATGCTAATCAAAACAATAAAGTTAGTTTCCGTTTTACCAAGACACATACCAAAGATTCTAACTTCCCTACCAGTTCAGTCAGTCCATTATCTACATCAGCTCTTTATCCGGGAGGAACATCCACTGAAGTCATAGATGGTAAACCTGTTGGTACCATTGCTCCTGGACAGGGACGTACTTCTAAATATGCGCTTAGCTTTTCGAATTCCAACTATTATCAAGTGCGTGATTTTACTTCTGTTGCAGGTGAATGGAACTCTCGTATGGCTCAAGGAGCAATGAATAATATGCTACGTTTTGCATATTCTTATCAAGATGAGCCTCGTTCGTTTGATGGTCCTCTTTTCCCAACAGTTGATATTTTGCAGGATGGTGCTGTATATGCCAATTTTGGTGCAGACCTTTTTACTGCGGGTAATCTGCGTCAGACAAAAGTATTCACCATTACAGATGAGTTTAACTGGAACGTAGGTATTAATAAGTTCATGGCCGGTTTCCAATATGAGCATACAAAGGCTATTAATGGTTATATGCTGGGAGGTGCTGGTTACTATGTTTATTCAAGTTGGAGTGATTTTGTAAATGATGAGACTCCGAAGGCCTTTGCTATAACCCATTCAAATTCACCTGATATGTCTCAATTCCTTGCAGAATTGAAATTCCAACAATATTCTTTATATTTGCAAGATGAGGTTTCTGTTTCAGAAAACTTTAAAGTAACAGGTGGACTTCGTTTTGAACTACCGACTTACCCTTCTTTAAAGAATAATTATAATGAAGAATTTGCCAAATTAGATTTTGGAGGTCAGCATTATTCAACAGACCAACTTCCGGGTGCGAAAGTATCAGTATCTCCACGTGTTGGTTTTAATTGGGATATAACAGGAGATCGTAAGTATGTACTTCGTGGTGGTACAGGTTTGTTTGTTGGACGTATGCCTTTCGTTTGGTTGATTTCTGCTGTCGGAAATTCAGGCGTGGGACAAACTACCTATTATTATACGGATGCTGCTACTGCCCAATATAAACCTCATTTCCATGCAAATCGTGATGAGATTTTGAAGGACTTGTATGGTGGTCAGACGCATTCAAAAGTAGAGCTTCCTAAAGATCCGACAATTATTGATAAAGATTTGAAGATGCCTTCTACTTGGAAGACCTCATTAGCTCTTGATATGAGATTGCCGGGAGATGTTAACTTTACTTTGGAAGGAATTTATAGCCGTGATTATAATCCGGTTGTGATAACTAACCGCGGTTATGAATTGCAAGAGGCAAAATTGACTCTTTCTCCCAATGATGTTCGTGATACTTATAAGATATATAACAGCGGTCGGAATGTTTATCTTTTAGAGAACTGGAAAAAGGGTGCTTATTACTATTCTATTTCAGCGCAATTGCGTAAGAACTTTGATTTTGGTTTAGATTTATCATTTGCTTATACACATTCAAAATCTCGTTCATATAGTGATGGTATTGGTGACCAAGTAACTTCTGCCTATAAGACTAATACTTATTCGGTAAATGGTATCAATGAACATGAATTGGGTTATGGTACCTATGTAGCTCCTGATCGTATCTTGGCTACAATCGGTTATAAAAAGGAATATGGAAAGCATTTTGCTACTAGCGTTTCTTTGTTGTATGAAGGAATGCAGATGGGATATTCCGGGTCATGGGGATATAGCCGCTACTCGTATACTTTCTCTAGTAATGTTGTTGGTGATGCAGGCGCTAATAGTTTATTGTATATTCCTGCAACACGTGAAGAATTAGATAGCTGGAAGTTTAGTGATGCTGCTTCTTATCCGGCTAAGGAGCAAAGAGATGATTTCTGGAATTATATTAACCAAGATAAATACCTGAAGAATCGCAAAGGTAAGTATGCCGAGAGAGGTGGAGCTGTTATGCCATGGCATCATCAAGTTGATTTTAAATTGAATCAAGATTTCTATTTGAATGTTGGTGGAAAGCGTAACTTGCTGCAAGTAGGAGTTGATATTAAAAACCTTCCTAACTTATTGAACAACAGTTGGGGACTTTATAAGCAGGTAATCAATTCGAGCTTGTTGCAATATAAAAACGGAGAATTTACTATGAATAAGAATGCAGGTGAGACATTGACAAGCACTTATCGTGATTTCCAAAGTTTTAAATCTACTTATTCAGTACAGTTTAGTGTACGTTATATTTTCAATTAAGACAATATAGTATAACTGAAAATTAAAAGCAACTAATTCATAACGATTTAGTTGCTTTTTTGTTTTTATTGCTGAATATCTAGTTGAGTCCCATTACAAAGAACACCTTTTATAGCTTCATCCTCATCACCACCGGATTATGATCACTATATTCCCAGTCCGGTGAGAAATAATCCAAACCTTTCAGTTCGGGCGAGTGAAGAATATAGTCAATTCTCAACAGGTGCTTAAAATATTTGAAAGTATACATATATCCGTGTCCGCCGGTCTGAAAGCCGTCTTGCAATTTATCACCTTTCACGGTGTGGTAAACGTAAGAAGAAGGGAGTGAGTTGAAGTCACCGCAGACAAGAGTAGGATAGGGGGAGGCAGACACCAGTTGATTGATAAGATTAGCTTGTACTGCACGTTTCCGGAAGTTCTCATGCAGGCCGTCGGCGAGCGTAAGGGCGGCACGTTTGGCTCTTTGAGAGTTGTCTTGGCGAAGTTCTTTTTCCAGTTTGCGCTTATTGCGGCTCACTTCCGTAGTTTGCAGGTGATTATTAAACAGACGGATCATACGACCGTTGACTTCAATATCACACCAGAGACTACAATTACCGGAGTTGGGATAAATAATCAGATGCTCCTTTTTGATAGAATAACGGCTGAAAACGGCAAGTTGTAAAAGATGTTGTCCTTCGGGAGAAGAAGGAATATAATGATAAGGCCAGTCAGACAACGCAGTACATAGACTGTCGACGCCAAACTCATCATCAATACCGAACTCTTGAAAACAGAGAATGTCCGCTTTCAGATTTCTCATCTGTGCAGCGATCTCCTTACATGAATACCCGGTGTGTTCGCGGTTGAACCCGTCAACGTTGTAAGTGGCTACGGTCAACACTCCGGGAGTATATGCGTTAACTTTGACTGTCGGTTTGGAAGCCGGATCGAGAAGCGGGAATTGGAGAACACAGTTGATGTAACCCCAATTACTGAATATGGCAATTAGCGGAATGAAAACCCAGCATCGCCAACGAATCGTCCAATAAACAGCAGACGCCAGATTGACCAACAAAAGTATCGGTAGTCCCAAACCGATAAAAGGCATAAACTTGAAACTGTCCGGTGAAGCAGTACCGTTAAATGCTCCTGCTATTGTGACACCCGCCAGGATACACGATAAAAGAATAGAGATGTAGTAAAATAGTCTATAAAAGGCTTTCATCTTTCCTTGGTTATGTTTATATCACTCTTGTATTTTATTATTTAATTCTGGAGACAGCCATTTATTGAGCATTTTTTTCAATTCCGACTGCACGATCGGCTTGGATATGAAATCACTACATCCCGCTTCTTTGGCAGCTTTCTGGTCTTGCGGATAAGCGTATGCACTTTGAACAACAATAGGAACGGTGGCAGACAGTTCGCGAATGATTTTCGTAGCTTCCAGTCCGTCCAGATTCGGCATTTTGATATCAATTAAGATGAGGTCAGGTTTCACTTCATCATACATTATGACGGCTTCCATACCGTCGTGTGCATGAACCAACCGATAATTCTTGCCAAGGATAGCATTCAGCAAATCATAGTTACTGTCCGTGTCTTCGGCAATCAAGATGCAGGCTTGTTTCTCAGGAATTTGTTCCTGTGGTGTTTCATTGGAGGGTTGTTCAGTCAGGTCAGAAGGTTGAGAAGACTGCGAAAGTTGTGAGGACTGCGAAGACAGTGAAGATTGCATACCTTCTGTTGTGTCCGTAACCTTCTTTATAATATTATAAGGCAACGTAAAATTAAACGTCGTTCCTACTCCAAATTCAGAGTTGACGGTAATCTTTCCACCCAGTCGTTCAACGATCGACTTACAGATAGACAATCCCAATCCCGTGCCCTGCGCATGATTATTCAGCTTGGCAAAACGTTCGAACACACGTCCCACCTTTTCCGGTTCGATGCCTGTGCCCGTGTCGGTCACATGAAAAACGATTTGGTCGCCGACCCGTTTGTATCCATAACTAATGCTCCCTTCTTTCGTGAATTTGGCGGCATTGCCAATCAAATTAGAAATCACCTGGAACACCCGATTCTTGTCCGTTTCAATCATCAGACTTTCGTCCGAAGGCTCGTGAACGAGGCTCACGCCTACCGGCATACGGAAAATATGAGCGTCGTGTACTTCCCTGCATAAGTTGTGCAGGCTTGTAGGTCCTATGGTAAATTCGATAATTCCCGATTCAATTTTCGAAAGATCAAGAATCTCGTTGATAAGATCCAGCAGGCGACCATTATTAGACTCAACGATACCATAATACGTCTTCCTTTCCTCCTCATCATTACTTTCGGCGATAAGTTGCGAGAAGCCGACAATGGCGTTCAAAGGAGTACGAATCTCGTGACTCATGTTGGCGAGGAAAGCCGATTTTAGCTTGTCGGACATTTCCGCTTTCTCTTTTGACGATTGAAGTTCACGTTTGATCATCTCCAGTTCCGTGATATCCCATTCGATGCTGACGATGATAGGAGAGGACAATTCATCCCCGTCCACCCGGATTTTCCGTTTGTCGAGGATAATCCGGTTACCGTTTTTATCCCTCCCCTCGGTCGTCCAATGCAATCCCTTTCCGGTGGTTGCCACTTGTATATCCTCCTGTCTCTTTTTATCGGCCACTATGGGCGGATAATAGTCAAAGTCATTCTTTCCGATCGACTCACCGACGCAGAGATCACGGTTGTACGACTCACGGTTACGGTAGAGATACCGGAAATCATTATTGATCTCCTTCACCACAATTCCCGCAGGCAGATTATTGATAGTAGTATCCATAATCAAGTTGAGTCGCTTGATTTGCGCCTCATACCGGATTCGTTCGGAAATATCATGTGCAAACGACCAGTAACTTTCTTCTCCGGAATCATTGGTCACATTATACATTGTGCCTTCGTATGCCAGAATATCCCTGTTGATTTTCGAAGGATGATGAGCGATAAAATTGCTGCTTCCGCCGTGCATGATGTCCTTACAACGTTCGTTCCACGCTTTCTGCGTAGGCATATCTGCGGCAATATCATAAATTTTCAGTTTACAGATATCCACATTCTCGCAAATCCCGTGATTGTGGAGAAAACGCCGGTTGGCAAAGATGATCGTACCGTCCTCTCTGGCGGCAAAGATACTCTCCTTGGCGTTGTTGATAGCGTGCGTCAGCGTATTGATATCGTTTCTGCGGCGCTGGATATCGGTGATATTCTGGATATATCCCTCGATCGTAAGGCTGCCGTCCGGGAGTTCCTCACGCAGATAAGCCTGGATACGCATATAATATATCTCTCCGTTCACCTGTACGCGGTAGCTGATACTGTCCGTATTGAACCTCTCCAGATTTCTAAGTTTCCAGTTGATAAACGTCTGCCGGTCTTCTTCAACGATATACTCCCTGTATTTCTCGAAAGAAATGCTTCGTACCGTTTCTTCGCACAACACGCCGGTATGTCCCAGATAATGAAAAACGTTTTCATTCGTATTGTACACCCACTGACCGATTTGCGCCACTTTCTGTATCTCTCGCAGCGTTCGGTTCGCTTGTTCCAGTTGGCGTTTCACGTTGCTTCTTTGGGTGATGTCGCGATACTGGCAGAGCACCATGTCATCATAAGGATGCATGATACATTTAAAATAATAAACATCTTCCTTTAGTACCAGTTTGAAGTTTTTACTGACGCTCTTTTTCCCTTCAAGTACCGATTGGAAGACAGGAACAACCCTTTCCCGCGTATATTCGGGCAGGAGTTCAAATATGTTTTTTCCTAGAAGTATCTCATCCTGTAAGAACCATAGGTCACAATGAGGATCAATGTCTATGCAAACACCATTCTTGTCGACCAACAACATTGTATCGGCTGTCAGTTTCAATATCCTTTGCGCGTTATTTGTATCATGTAATGTTCTGTTCATGTCCATTCGATTAGATGATTAAGACTATTGCATCTTACAAAGATAACAAAAGATTTGATTATTTGTTTTTATTTTTCTGCCCGCTTCGCTTTTTCCCAAGTCCCGCTCCCTCTTTTCTTCTTCAGATAGCGGATTCCTCTCAAGACATTTATATTCATAAAGAGGAAGTAATAGGGGATAAACAGCAATTTATTCTTTATCTGTCTGGTAGACAGATAATATCCCCAGTATCCCAGTCCGTAGAAAAACACCTGTAACACGAACAGGACGCCGTAGAACACAGGCGAGCCGCCCGTCAGCAAAATCGCAACATTCAGCGGGAGAAGTGCGAACAATAGAAAAGGCGTGACAGACCACCTCAACACCCGGTGCGACGTGTACTGAAAACTAAGTACCCCGTAGCGGAAAGGGTTCAGCAATGGGCGAAGCCTGCGGATTGACTGCAATCCTCCGGCAGCGATACGCACCTTCCGTTTTTCCTCCTCGCGCATATCGGCCGAACCGTTTTCAATGGCGTAAGCATTCGTACAATAAGCAATGATATACCCCTTCATCGTGATACGCAGTGAAAGGATGAAATCATCAAGCAACGTGTCCGGCTCCATTGTCTCAAACAATTCCCGCCGCACGGCAAACAGCTCTCCCGCAGCTCCCACCGCCGAATACAACCGTGCATCAAGCGCCTTCAACGTTGATTCATATTTCCAGTAAATACCTTCGCCACCGGCTGGCGCCCCGTCCTTCGCTTGCACGGCAATCCGTTTTTCACCTGCCACGCAGCCCACTTTCGGATTCCGGAAAGCAAGCACAATCTCCCGGATTGCCTCCCGGTTCACCATTGTGTTCGCATCCGTAAAGACCACCAACGGGGTGTCAACCAGTGTCATGCCGCGTGTCATGGCAGCCGTCTTGCCTTGCCGTAGCGGTTGGAAGTGCACCGTTGCCTTTCCTGCCCAGCGAGTTTGCAAACGCTCGTTCGTTCCGTCATCACTGCCGTCCGTCACCCAAACAATGCGCAACTTATCCGCCGGATAATCCAGGTCCAGGCTATTCTCCATTTTCTCGTCCACTACATCTTCCTCGTTGAAAGCAGTGATGAACAGTGTCACTTCCGGCAATTCATCGTTCGATGCAGGTAATGAGTATTTCACCGGTTTCACGAAAAGCTCTTTCAGTTTGACGAGAATATAGAGCACGATTCCGTAGCCCAGATACGTGTAGAACACGACGAACAGGGCAAACCAGAAAATAACTTCGAGACAAAGAGTAAGACTTCCGTTCATAACTATATTATTATTTGTTTTTCGTATCGTTTATATTCGCCTTTTGCCAACCGTTTATTTGATTCGTTTTTTCAGTTCCTCCTTCTTTTCCGGGGTTTTACTAATTCACTTTACCACTTAAAATTAGAAGAAGAGCCATAGAGACAGTATATTACTTATTTTCTTCTTTAAGCCTCATATATTCTTCCAAACTGATTGGAGTATGTCCATGAATCTTATATTTAACCTTGTTTTTTATGATATAAAAGAAAGCATTCCATATCTTTTGTATCTCTTTTATTGCACTTCTGCGTGGATACATCTGTTCTACCATTTGTCGGCTCCACGGTTGGGTGAAGAAAGCAGTATACTTCTCATCGGTCGGGTTGATAATAAATTCTATATCATCTTTCCATTCACACCGGTTCAGCATCAAGTCTCCTTCGGTGAGCCATAACAATTTATAGGTCAGTGATTGATAAGGAAGATAATTGAGAAATAATTCACCATAATTATTTTCATAGTTTCCCGGCATTCTCGACTTCTCAAAAAGAATCAGTTTGTTGTCCAGGTGGAGAATAATCCATTTATGTGATTTCTTGGGGAAAAGAAATTCTCCCAGCAGACTGGGCGTTTCCATATACCCCCTTTTGGCAACTCTGCATTGTTCGCGGATGAACTCGGCAGGATTTTCCGCGTGCTCAAGTACCTGGTTACAAATAACATAATCAAATTCTTTATCTTTAAAGGGGAGAGCTTCTCCATTCGCATTAATAAACTGCTGATGTGGATAAATCTTCAGATTCCCGCATCTATGGTAGTTAGAGTCTACAAATAAGTCCACAAGCACGTTTGAACGAAACGTAGGGCTGTGTCCCGGCCCCACTTCCAACACCTTGTCTTTCTTGCCTATTTTCAGGTTATCTCTATCGTAAGGAGTACGCGTTATCATAATAGCATTTGTTTTATTTGTTTTTTATCAGATTATTATCTTCGTCTTTATATTCATTTTTCCTGGTAAACATACTGCCTGCTCCTTTGAACGCTTTGACTAGTCTCGTTTTGAAACTATTAAAGAGCGAACCGTCGTTATTTAGAGTGCCATATCCTGTCATGACCCTGGCTTTTCCGGAATGGATAAAGACCAATTTTCCATAAGGCTTCATTGCCAAAGCCAGTGACCCGTCCTCGCCCCGGATAATATCTGTCCGGAAACCGAATTTTCTGCCCAGCTCGGTGTTAAACCCGAATGTCATTCCCCGTACACAAAGTTCCGGACGCTGTATCGACTGAATACGCAAATGAAGATCCCTCAATGCTTCGTACCACCACAGTCCCGTGGCGGAATGGCGTTCATCGGGAATAAAACTCCACAGGCTGAACGTGCAAGCCACTCCCGGCTTCATCAGTTGCTTTACGTGCGTCTTTATATAACGGGAAGGATATATCGTATCAGTATCGATGCAGATATGATACTTTCCTTTAGCCTGATTAAGTCCGCATTGGCGGGCGTGTCCGGGGCCCTTCTTGGTTTCATTGAAATAAGTCACTCCCAGCTGTTGCATCACCGCTTCCGTGCGGTCTGTGGAGTTGTTGTTGACCGCTAAGATTTCTATCGGGAAATCACATTCATTGTCGCAAAGCGACCACAAACAACTCAACAAACGCGTTTCCTCGTTATGGCAAATGAGAACAACCGAAGCCAGCGGTTGCTTGTTTTCGGATAACTTCCGCAACTTTTTCTTCACAAAACCGACCACCTCCGGCGGTGCCGAAGCAAATGGCTGCTCGTAAACCTGCAAATATTTCGAATACCATTTCATAATCAATTCTTTAAAGTGAGGCTTTCAAACAACTGTTTCCATTGTTCGGCAATCTGCTCTATCTTGAAACGTTCCACGTCAATTCGGGCTTGTTGTCCCATTTTCCGGCGTATTTCGTCATTCTCTATCAAGTAACATATCTTTTCTGCCAGCATTTCTATATTTCCGTTTTCTACCAGCAAGCCATTCTTACCGTCGTCAATAATGTCGCGTGGCCCGCACGGGCAAGTGAAAGAAACAGGGGGAACACCGCACGACATCGCTTCGGTAATGACCATTCCGAATCCCTCATAGCGCGAGGAAAGCACAAAGATAGAACTCCGGCAATAGTTCCGGATAATGTCGGGTGTTTGCTCCTCAAGATAAAGCGTATCCAAGTGATATTTGTCTTTTAGGGCAAGAAAATCGCTCCTGTCTCCTCCGCCATATATTCTTAAATTCCAATCAGGATGCTTTTGGGCTACGATTCTCCATGTTTCTATTAATAAGTCGAATCCTTTTTGGTACGCATATCTCCCTACTGCAATAACCTCCTTAGCCGTGCAGTCCGACGTTTGCTCCGGATAGAAAGGCAGCGGGTTGTAGATGACGGTGGTATTATCCAGATAAGATGAGAAATTCTTCCGGTCCTCTTCCGTCAGGATAATAAACTTAGACAATTGTTTTACTTGCCGATCCAACTGCTTCATCCAAAGTCTGGAAAGTCTGCTTTTGATGAATCCGGTATTTTTGGCTTCTGCAAGATCTCTGAAATTCGACTTGTTGACATGGATTTCTCCTATTTTCACGCTGCCGTCGTGGATAGAGTTTATAAAGTTAATTTCCCTTCTGAGCATGGATACGGTGATGTCCGGCCGTATTTCAAACAAACACTTCGTGAGGCGTTTTTTGTATAAACGCTGTTTGCAGGCATAGATGAATAACTTCTTGTACAGAGGTTTGTTCCATAGCTCGTTGAAATTAATATCCAGATGAATCAAATGTACTTTAGGCGATAAGGCGTAAAAAGGTTCCAGCCCTTTGCCGTCTGTCAGGATGATGTATATGTCATATCCTAGTTTCTCGGCAAAATAGTTGGCTTTTATGGTAAGTACCCGTTCCATTCCCCCCGGTATATAAAGCGAAGGAAGGCAATAGACTATTTTAATTTTTTTATTCATCAACCATTGTTTGTTATTTATTGGGGAATACTATTCTAGTGATCCGAATCCGGCTTCTTTGATAACTTTCTGCATTTGCGCCTTCCATGATAGCGGATAGACGGATTCTCTGATCTCAAGCGGCGTCATGGTCAGCGCACGTTGAAATTCGACCAGTCCCATGATGTCAACCGGTGATTCGTCTGCGGGAGCTTTCCATACATACGGTGCGGAGTCGAAATCATCATCATTTTCCGAATAGGTGAACGCTAATCCACGTGCGGCATATTCGCGGTTTTTCAGCGTTTTAATATGAGCTATGCCACTCCGGTGACGCCCTAAACTGCCAATGGCAAAATCTGCTTTTTCAAATTGTGCGTCCAGTTCTTCGCTGTGGAGAGGTCCGTGCAGAATCACGTAAGGCTCCAGATGATTGTCGCGGATGACGGGCAGGATTTCTCCCTGTTCGCGTTCGCCGGTCAGAGGTCCTACGATGTGAAAATAGACTTTGTAATCCGGATTTGTCCGGTAGTATTCGGCCAGTCCGTTAACCAGTCGGTCGAACCCATGCCAGTAGTGCACTTCTGCCACGCCGATTAAGTGCAGTTCATGTGAAGTGTTGTTCCGGTTCTGCTTCAGCGGGATAGCGTCAAAGTCTATTCCGTTGGAGATGCGTATCGTTTTCCCTCCGAAGATCCTGCCGGCATTAGAGAAAGTGACGATACCGTCTAGGATCTTGGCCAACGAATGGCGGAAGCAACGGTCGACGGCCAGACTGAGTTTCATAGACCGGGTGATGTATTCCTGGTCATACGGGTAGGTCGGTATTTCCATGACAACCTTTGCGCCGATACTTTTCAGATGTTTCACCAGCCGCAGCGTGAAAGGGTTGGCGTTGTGGGCCGACCGGATGTAGACAAATTCTATTTTTTCGCGGCGTGCATATTTGATAATGGAGGCGTAGTAGATGCGTTTCCACACTTTCGCTGTGGTTCCTGTCCCGAAATCGGCAATGACTTCGTTGTCTATCATCAAACGGCGTTCGCAATGAGGAGTGATGTCATAATAACACAAGCGGGCATCCACTCCACATTCTTTGAGAGCTTTTACCTGATAATGTATTTTCTTACTAATTCCATTTGCTTTATCGAAGCCATGGAAGATAAGGAACAAGGCTTTCATTCGTTTTTAAAGTCTCTGTATATTGTTTATTCTGTCTTTTTATTTCCCTTTTCTCGTCATGCCGCGCACTTTTCCGATAATGTCAAATTCGTGCGTAGCCTGTATATATCCTCCAAAGATAATAAAACTAATAATACCTTTAGCAATAATTGTCACAAAAATATTCATTCCCTCCATTGCGTACTGCACGGGAATGAGGGCCAACACCATTAATCCGCTTACAGCAAGCGGAGAAATAAGCTGACGTACGAACGGCCGGAGGTTCCGCCGGAAAGTCACCCGGTACATCTGCCAATAACATTGCACGAAGTTGATAGTGAACGTCGTTACGATACAACCCGCTATTGCTGTAAGTGTGCCGAAGTAGAAAATTCCGAGCACTATTCCCGCCACATTGAGAGTAGACGAGAACAGGCCGCAGATGAAAAGGCTCCGTGTGTCACCTGCTGCCTGAAAGATAGAACCCGATGAGGACAATATGATCTGAATTCCTACCGAAAGCGCCAGTATCCGGAATACAGCTACGGAGGGTAACCACTGATTACCGAAAATAATGAGTGTCACTTCTTCCGCAGTGAAAAAGAGCAACACGCTGAGCGGCAGTCCGATGAAGGCGAGGAAGCGGATGATCCGTTCGTAGGACGTTGCCAGTTTCATCTTGTCATCCTGAAAATCACTGAAGATAGGGTGCATCACCGGAGTGACCACTTGTGTGATATTCTGCAAGGGAAGCATCATGAGGCGGTAGGACTTCTCGTAATATCCGAGGTCGGACATTCCCATATGTTTGCCGATCAGCAGTTTGTCTAAATTCCTGCTGAAATAACAGATGACATTGAATAGAAACTGGTAGACGGAATAAGAGAAGATCTTCCGAATGGATGATAGCCCTAACGTCATGCGTAGATGTTGGGGATAGCGGTGGAATGAGATAATATAAATCAATATGCTCGACACGATCGGGGTGATGAGTAAAGCATACAGTCCCGCTCCGCTCAATGCGGCAATGACAGCTCCGGTGCCGGCGGTGATTTGAATGACAAAGCTGCGGATAGCAATGAATTTGAACTCCTTGTTTTTGTAAAACAAGGCTCCCGGCACGATATTGACCGATGCAAAGAACAGGTTGATAGATAACAACTGGCAAAGAGTGCGTAATATAGGGCTGTCGTAATAGGCGGAAATGGGCCATGAGGCTATAAAAAAGAGCAGAGCGACCGCTATGCCTGTCCAAAACGTGAACGAGTAGATGTTGGTCAGGTCGTCTTGGGTGAGAGTCTTGTTCTGTATAATGGCGGGAGACAGTCCCATATCTGTGAAAATGGCGAAAAAAGAAATGATGACCGTAGCAATGGCCACTATTCCGAAATCATCCGGCGAAAGCAGTCGTGCCAGAATACCGGCCACAACCAGTGAGATAATGATTCCGCTGTATTTGGCTATGGCTGTATAGAATACTCCCGAAAAAAGTTGCTGTTTAATATTGTTCGTCACTTTGTTTTTTCTTTAATTAGGTACTCCAGATAACTTTCCCACTGTTTGATAATGGCGGGCAGTTTTATTGATTCGGCTATCTCTAATGATACTTTTCCCATTTGGATTAACCGTTCCGAGGGAAGTTCTGTTATTTTAGTCATGGCTTCCGCCAGTTCTTCTATGTTTCCGTTTGAAAACATGAAGTGGTTGTCTTTCTCCTTGAGGAGTTCTTTTACAAAGGGAAGGTCGGAGGCTATGACAGGAAGGCTGTGGCTCATGGCTTCTGCCAGGACGAGCCCGAATCCTTCCCACCGTGAACTCAGTATATATACGCTTGCCGAGGCGTAATGTTTTTGTATTTGTCGGGTGAAGGGAGAAATTGTTACCCTGTTTTCCAGCTTGTGGCGGGCTATTTGTTTCAGTAATGCAGGTTTCTCAGGGCCTTCACCGACAATTTCCAGTGTCCATTCCTTGTTGTCACGTGCAAAGATAGCAAACGCTTCAATAAGGATGTCAAAACCTTTTGTCAGATGTGACATTCTTCCTACCGAGAGGAAACGTTTGTATGCCGGACTTCCTTCTCCCTCCGGTGTCAACGAAAGGGGGTTGTATATGGCGATAGGAAAGAGGTTCAGCTCTCGTTCGTACAGTCCGCGGTCGTAATTGGTGAGCACGATGATTCCGTCCAGTTTCGTCATTTCATGTCGGAACTGATTTTTCTGCTCATATAGATAGAACCCCGGAGTGTTAAAGAAAGCGTTAAAAGAGGTGTGCATCCAGCCTACTACCCGGCGGGCTTTCAGCCGGTGGCGGATACTGGCCAGTTGGAGTGACAGAAAAGCGTGCACTCCAACGATTATGTCGTAGTTCTCATTGTTTAATTCACCGATGAGAACTTTCCGTTGTGTGTGTGGGAATGAGCTATATCCATACCATTGTGAGGTGATAGGGATTTGTGGTATGATTCTTTTTTTGTATAAATAGCTGTATGTTTTGCAGGGCAAATATTCCCATTTTCCGATAGGGGGGAGGCTGATGTAGCGGAAACGAATATTCCTTTGTCCCAGTTCATACATATTGAGATCTTCTTGTTCCGGTTTGTCCAGGGTCAGTATCGTCACTTCGTGTTTGGCAGAGATTGCTCCGGCTATCACTGCCAAAATACGCTGTACTCCTCCAACACTGAATATAGAGTCACAATAGAAGCATATCTTTATCATTTGGATTTTTTTATTCTTTACTGTTAATAGTGGGCTCAACTCTTTGTCTCAATCAGTTGAATTGATGCCTGTCTGCCAATTCTTCGTAGAGTTCGGCGTATTGTTTCCCAACTTTGTTTATACCCATGTTTCCTATCGCATACGCGTAGTTCGCTTCCCCTTTTCCCCGGGCAGACAGATGTCGTGCCTCTTTCAGTGCTCGGATTATGTCCTGTTTTTTATCGGAACGGAAAACCGGATTACCCGTATTTCTCAATAATTCGCCGATATTCCCGGAATCCGGCCCGATAACGACTTTATGAAAGAGGAAGGCAAGCGGGATATTGGCTGAGTTGAGTTGTCCTTTTCGTTGAATGAATATGACATTTGAAGCGGCCATGTAGTAAGGCAGGTCGCAATTGTCGATTAGTTCGTCATTGGCACCGGCGCGTAGCTTCATCACGCGGTTGAGCAAGGACATGAGCAGGTAGTATCCGGTTTTTGAGGCCCACCGCTTGAGGAAATTTCCGCCGTAATGGTTGTGCCGTGAGAAAGGGTAGAGGCGGGGGGCTAACAGTAACTTTTGTTTTTCGTTCCACGAACGGAAGGATCCCAACACCATACGTATCTCTTCGCAGTTTCGGAATTCCCCGAAAGCAGTGACGATAAATGCTTCTTGTGGAAGTTGCAGGTATTGCCGTGCACGCTCTACGCTGATGTCCTCTTGGTAAGTATACTGATAGATGTGATGCAGGATGACGGCATTCCGGCTGTCGGGATGTTTGCCGACGAACTCCTCCAGACTGAAACGCCCCATGTGCACCACAACGTCACTTTGCGATTCGATGATGTCGTATGCCCGGCCGATAACTTCGTTGGCGTAATGGGGACGCACATTGTGGCGGGTATAGACAAAATGTGTCCCTCGCGAACGGAAGAACGCGATTCGTTCTTCCAGCCGGCGGACGATGCCGGGGTCGTCGCACATCCGGCCCACCACTTCTTCGGGCCATTGGAAATGGATGATGTCATAGGTCTTGTCCGACTCCCAGAATTCCTTTGTGGAACATCGCACGTCAACACCTGTCATTCGGATAGCATCACACAATACAGGTACGAACAGATTGCCCGCATCTCCGTTTTCTCTAAAGACGATGAGCGCTGTTATCGACGAACCGCTTGTATCTTCACTGTCATTCATGTTTTTCTCTTTTGATATTGATTCGCTTTGCTGTGCTACAAAGGTATGAAAAGATATGATAACTCTCTCTTTTTTCATGCCAAAATTGCTATGAAACGGACAATAAAAAAATGCTGAACGGTTCTGTTTCTTCTATCAGCTTGATAATTTCTTTCGTAAGAGGGATTTTTTTCTCTTTTATATATTGTCCAAAGAAGACACAGACTTGTGTGTATTTGAGGGCACTGATGATACAGGGATTCGGTTGGAACCAACGGTGGAAAGTAGATGTGTCGATATTAAGATGTACACATAAGTCCATGACGGTCAAATGGCACGTCTCAAGTAATTTCTTTATTAACAAAATTTTTTTGTTATAAATCTGATTTACTATTTTGTTCTCTTCTTGCTCCGTTAGCGTGTAGTTACGTTTTTGTTTCATTGTCTGTATAAATAATTAGAATTAATGGTGCAAAGTTCTGATAAAAAAAGATATGTTGTGTTGCGTTTATGCGACATACGGAATAAAAAAAAATATTCACCTTTGCCTCCGTTTCTGTTAGAAGCTGAAATATAGGTAAATAACTACGATAATGAAGAAAGATCAGTATTTTAATTTGGAGGTAAATTTGTTGAATGACGACAATATTGCCGGTATGATGTTGGAGTTGGGAGCGGCAAACGCTCTCGGAGTTTATGTGATGTTGCTGTTGCATTTGCGCACGAAGGACAATTACGAAGCGTCATGCAGACCGCTGCCGTTGAAGGCCTTGGCCAAACGCTATGATGTGGATGTGGATTTGATAGGGAGGATACTCCGCGAGTTCGATCTTTTTGAGGTGGATGAGGAACGCCAAATGTTTCGCGCTCCTTATCTGGACAGGGTGATGAAAACATTGGAGGAAAAATGGCGGATAAATGCCGAAAACGGCAAAAAAGGCGGTCGTCCGAGAAAGACTAAAAAACGCGCTGAAACGCCCGCCGGCAAAGGCGGAAAACCGAATGAAACCCAAGAGAAGAGAGGAGAAGAGAACAAGAGTATTGTTCCTGTTGTGAACAACAGCAGCAATACAGCGGGCGAGGTGCCGGGAGATGCTGCTGTTGCTGCTGCTACGAGTGGGAAGGTGGCTGCTGAGGGTAAGAAAGTGGCTGCTGAGAGGTACAAGGCATCTGTTGAAGGTCGAAAAGCGGTTGCTGCGAGTAAAAAGGCTGTTGGCGGGATGAAGATTGTTTCGGTGGACGAAGCCGGAGAGATTCCGTTGCAGCGAGTACTTCCGTGGGAGAAGTTGGTGGATCAGCTTGCCGCTTCCCGGTCGTACATGGAGTTGGCAGGTCAGCACTCGGGACTGGGGAAGCTGTTTCTCGAGCATCAGCAGCAGGTTATCGAACTTTTCAAACAGCATATTCTGCTCTACGGAAAAGGAGGTGAATTGCTGTTTCTTGAGGATGTCCGACGTTATTTTTCCAACTATGTCGCACCGGGGTCTACTACCTGCCGGATGTTGCGTGAAACGTTATTGTCGGTACTTCAGAAGGCGGGAAGCACAGCCGACAATCGTTTTGAAACTCTTTCAAACGGTCGGAGGATGTACCTGGGACACCTTATCCCGGACGATGCACCGCTGCGTCCGGATGCAGCCGCAGTGTGGGACGATGTGCGGAAGAAGTGGGGACATTAACCCCGGCTGTCAACGGACGTGAGGAGGGGGATCACACCTGTTTAACTCACGCTTTGCACTGGCTTTGCCCACGTTGCACATTGGCTTTGCCCACGCTTCGCGATAGCTTCGCCCACGCTTCGTGATAGCTCCGCGATAGTCCTCCGCTCACACTTTGCATCGTCCTCCGTCCCTACCTCTTTTGGATGCTTGCCTCCTAGTCGATAGTATTCCCATTCCCCTCCTTCGGGGAAGGAGGGGTGGCTGAAAGCCGGGGTGGTAGGTGG
>OGUL01000299.1_pt1 | contig 62922 bp, 60 predicted proteins | sample 1553651 | NCBI WGS metagenome assembly OGUL01 (sample SAMEA2580048, study PRJEB22360) | human gut metagenome | biome: human gut; feature: human-associated habitat; material: faeces | place: Denmark | collected 2008/2010
GATATGAAAAAGAAATTTTTTACTAATTTATGGTTGACTTTTCATAGCTGGTCTCCTTCGCCCTCATTATATAAAAAAGAAATAGGGGATTTCTCCCCTATTTCGTCTTCTTTTTTGACCATTCTTCGATTTTTTTATTTGCTTCTGCATTCGTATATCCAAGGTGCATATAAATTGAAATAAGCAGATTCTTCATATCAGCATATTTACCTTTTTCCTTTGCCTTAAGGTATTTCTTTTTATATTCTCTTGTTACAACTCCACTGATATCTTTATTTTCTTTCCCGCCTTTACTTTTCACTTCACTTATGTAGTCAAAGATAGCATCTCTAGCTGCTCCATTGTTTATAGAATTGTCAATTGCATCATATAGCCTTTGATATGTTTCACCATAGTTCCATTCTTCCAGGGTACACCATATCTCCTCATCACTCTGTCCGGCTTTTTCTTTAAGAAACTTCTTAGCTTCTTTCTCTGATATGCCGCCGGCAAGGTAACCATCCTTTATCTCTTTTTTCACCTTAGATGTAATCTCTTTTTGCTCCAGTCCCTTTTCTTTCAGTTCTCCTTCTATCTCTTTATATGCTGCGTTATCTCCGGAAAGGTATGCGTCCAGCATTCTCTCATACTGCCTGCTATTCTTTCTCTTGATTCCTCCCAGATATTTTCCTGTGGTGGTATTATAAATAGCTTTGAAATCTCTTTCCACATTGTAAATTGGAATACCCGTCACAGAAGAAATTCCGCTCATTAACGATTCAGCCGCTTCTAACCAGGTATGGTTTTCTCTGTAGTCTGCATCTGTCGCATATTTCTGCACATTTTTTACCCCTGCAAACAGCTTCGACAGCCCCTGCATATCCAGTCTGTTTACATCATACCCCTGTGCTATTGAAAAGACATCCTTAAAATACGGTATCAACTGAATCGGATTCAGGTTATCTATTACATTATCCTTGTAATCCTCAAGCCATCTCTCCCAGTATGTAGTGTCATCATCTTTCTTATCTCTGAATGCATCCATGAAGGACTGGACTGCTGCATTCACAACATTTGTAATAATATAGGCTTTCAATGTCTGTTTAAAGAATCTTTTACTTCCGGCATTCCACTTACCCGGCATCTCATACCAATCCCTCAATGCATTTGCCAGCATATTGTAAGATTTCATAGGCTCTGCCATGAATGACGTTGCCATTTTATGCCAGCCATTGTTGCTTCGCATAATCTGTGACCGATGGAGCACTGAGTCTACTACCTGTGTCTGGTCGATAAGCTCATCGTATCTGTCTACACACAAATCTGTAAACTCTTTGGAATTTACGTCTATATCCGGATGTAATGCCTTTGTTTCCTGTTTTACTGCATTCCACAGTACACCCCATGTAATATCATCTGCCTGTTGAGCAAGAATCATGGATTTTTCCTGCAATCCCTCTTTAAATGTATGATGGTCCGTAATAACCTCTTTCATAGACTGACCAATTGATGTTTCAAAATATCCCCAGGACTTCCACTTTGCAATAGGTGCTTTTTCCTGTACCTCATGCACTGCAGGTTTCATGGTCAGTGCTTTTAAAAGATACTTGGAATCCATTACTGCCATTGCACGGAAATAAGCTGTTGGCTGCTGTATTGCCACTCTGATATTTGCAGCCACAGATGCTGCTTTCATATTTCCAACCAGTTCATCCACAAACTTGACCTGAACATCCCCTGTTCCTTCTGCATTGATATCCTTCACCAGCTTTTTAAAGTATTCCTGGTATTCTTTTCCGTAAGCCCTTTCTATCTGTGCCTTAACAGATGTCTTGGAATTCAGAATATCCAGTACTTCATCCTCTGACATATGTTCATCCAGTCCAGCTTTTTGTCTGTAATTAAACCACTTCATAGCATCTGACAGTGCCGCTGTATAGCTTCCGTAACTTGCCATATCTGTTACATGCTTCGTAAATACATCAAAGATATCATCCACCACGATAGCATTTCTCGCATTTTTCATAGTCTTCTTAGTAAATCCCTGATTCTTTACTCCCCAGTATGAAGTCTGGTCCTTTGTATCTACAGTATTTCCGGATGTCTTGATAGGATAATAATGCTGTCCGCCGAATCTTCTGTATCCATACATCTGCATTGTGGTAGCATTACCCCATGCGGAGCATCTATTCTGCATAAACTGCTGCATAGAATCCGCCACTTTCTTCTGCTCCGGAGTAAGCTCCTCGCATATCTTTCCAACTTCGTATTCGGTAAGCCGGATTCCCTCGGAATTCCGATATACCTTTGTTCCAGCTTTGGTTGTTGTTATCAATCCACCATACTTGATATGTTCTTTCGCCTGCTCTCTGTTTTTAAGTTCATACAGCCCCATCATCTGTGCTGTTGTCATCCGCAACTTTTTATTGCCAAAATCAAACTCATGAACTTCCGCATCCCTTCCGGTCCACTTCTTCATTTCAGACTTTAACTGTTTTTCAGTAAGTCCGCATTCCTCGGCAATCTTTCCAAACTGAGACTGCATATAATCCTGTGCTTCCGCAATCTTTTCCGTTCTGGTATTCAGTCCCTTACGCAATCCTTTATAGATGCTAAGTGCAGAATCTCCCAGTCTGTAGAAGTATGATCTTGGGTCCAGCATATTGGCATCCAGCATATTTTCTGCTTTGTTAATTGCCTTTCCCCTTAAAGTATCATTATTCCATACTTTCTTATCCTTCTTGGTTTTCAGTTCTTCAATTGTGTTGTCTCCAAGTTCTTCCACGTTCTGTGCACGTTCATTTACATATAACTGATTTACACTGGTGATGGCTCTCTTTAATCCGGATACCAGTCTGTCCAGATATCTCAAGCCATTCATATCCATGTCCGAAATTCGTACACCCTCATTATTGTTCAGGAAATCTGAAATATCATCCAGCAGTGAGCTTGTCTTCCGGTCTCCTGAATTGCCATCCATAAGAGCATTATAAATATCCTCATAATCTCCAGCAATGGCTTCTCTCTCGCTTGATAACTTAAGCTGCATCTGGCTTAAAGCATTGTACCATTTCAGTGAATTAACACTATTTGGATTCGTCCGATCTGTCGTGAAGTCTATCGCATCAATGAAATCTGCAACCGTTTTCTTTAATGCATCCGGCACATGATTCTTATCTGTATTCTGATTAAATGCAGTTACAATTCCCTGTGCATTTTTTCTAATACGTTCCCGGTATCTTCTCCGCTCCTCAATATTTCTCTTCGCCGTACGGTTCTCTGACTGTGCCGCTTTCAGCTTCATATACTTATCGTTGCTCTGCTGTTTCACCTTTGCCAGCTTTGCTTCGTATGACTTTATTTTCTTTCTGATTTCCGTTTCTGCCTTTGCATCACGATAGGCCATAGCCGAGCTGAGTTCTCTTCTCTGTTCATCCAAAGCCCTTTCATACTTCTGTTTCAGGCTGTCTCGTCTGGTCTTTTCCTGCTCTTTCAGTTTTTCGAATCTTACACGGTATTCTGCATTCAGATTCTTTCTGTATTCCTGCTGCTTTGCAATCAGCTTCTGAGTTTCTGCCAGCACCTTTTTATTTGCCGCATCCGTGCTCTGCTCTATAAAGAATCTCCGGTAAATGTCTAATGCAAGGTCATATGCTGCCTGCTGCTTATTCATTCCAAAGATATTATGCTTTGCCGGTTTCATCTCATTCATAGCATCAATCAATGCTATTGGCTGGTCATTCACAGCGGTATCCATATCCAATATGTAATTGGAACTCTGGCACAACTCATCCCATAAGGAATCCAGATACATACCGTCTTCCGAGAAAGTAATGTTTCCGAAATTCATCTTCCGGAATTTATCGTAGCTGTCATAGTAATGTGCCACTTCTTTCTTCTGGGCTTCATTCAATCTGATTTTCTGCCCTTTCAATGTTTTACGGAAAGAGTTATACACATCTGCTTCCACACTATCCACATCTGTACTTTCTTCGATAACCGGCATAGCAATTTCCTGTACGATTCTTACCATATCTTCATAAGATACATTCTTTGTATCCTTCAGGTAGGCAAATACCTTAGTCAGATTGTCAGCCAGTTCCTTCGCATTGTAGGTGCTCTTATATTCCTGCTTGACCTCTGACGCAATCTTTCGCATGGTCTTTTCATCTATAGTCACGTTCTTAAGAGATTTAAAGCCATCCTCAATAATAGAACCCATCTCTTTTTCTGTATCAGAATACTCTTCGTCCAGGATTGCCATAAGGTCTTCGTCAATATCTATTGAGTATCTCTTCTCTGGGTTATCTGTAATACTTTTGCCATTATCTGCTCTTCTGCTTCCGATATATTGTTCAGATATACTTCTTTCGGTATCTCGTATGCGAACTGAATCAGTTCTACCACTTCTTCGTCCGTTTTCAATGCGTTGGCTACTCCCATTATTATATTTGTATCTACCCCACAAAAATCCAATCCCTTTATCAAATCCTTCATTGGTTCTGTAATTTTTCTTGAACCTTCCACTTTTCATTACCTCCTCTATATCGTCATGATATAATTCCACGTCATACTGTGCCAGCACTTTGAACTTATTTGCATTTTTATCCGTCACCTTATACAGATAAAAATACTTGTCCGAAAATGCTGGATTAATTTTTCTGCTTATAAAATCTTTGCTATAATTATTTTTTTCTACTTCTGATGCAAGTATAGCATATTCCCTTTTGCTAATGTAAACTTCTTTACTATTTTTTAAGATTGCATCTACATCAATAGAAAATACTGTATCCTGTTCAACTGCAGCTCTATTTACAACTTCCTTTCTACTAGCTTCATTATCTGTTTTATATTCATACGCTTTAATTCCCGCCTGTTTCAGTTTGTCTTTGGTCTTTTCTGAAATGCTATCCGGAATTACAACTGCTGCAACCTCATCGAATCCTACAGCTCTTTGTGGTTTTCCTTCAAAGTACTTTACCGGAATATCTTTAAGGATTGTTCCCAAGCGCACAATATCATTCGCTATGTTGCTCGAAATATTTTTATAATATTTCTGCATGCTTTTTTGTATCTTTTCCGGCTTTAAACCTCCCTTTACTGCCTCAATAATATTTCTCCCTGCTATATCTCGGTCAAAAAAAGAATTATCAGAAATAGTTTTATTATTATCCACAATTTCGCTTACAATCTTTTGGTATAATTCTCTTGATTCACTATAGATTTCATCTACCTGCTCTGGCGTCAAATCAAGTAATCTTCCCTCCTGTTTCTTTATATCCTCTATGCTCTTAAAGTCTTTTGATACTGCTGCTCTTACCTCTCCTATTCCTGGTATATGTGAACCCTCTTCATTCTTAACACCAGCACTTTTCATTGCTTTTACAATGTTTTCAATATTGTAATCATCATGTAATGCCTCGAAGCTTCTCAAATTCCCACTGGCTGTATAATATTCTTTTCCATTATATATTCCTGCTTTTCCAATAACTGGTTCTGCTAATTCCAATGTATATACCTCAAAAGCATCCTGATTATCCTTAATTGTATTATTAACGCCATCTGTATATGAGTATCTGTCCTCTATTGGTTTTGCTTTTCCCTGTGCAATATCAAGATAGGTCTGATACTGTTCTTTTAATATATTGTAAATTTCTTTATCACTTTCCATATCTGACAGATTGTCGTTAATTTTTGTAGCCCACTTTTCGCCCAATGCTTTTAATGATGTTTTTTCTCTTATTGTGTCAATTAATCCCTCTCTCACTTTTTTATCATATACCAGTTTATCTACCGTTATATTTTCATTGTTAAGATATTCTTTAACCGCACCTCGCCCCATAAATGATGGTTCTGCAGTTGGCATTCTTAAAACCGGCTCCACCTTCAGATTATTTTCCCTTATAAATCTTTCTTTTACTTCCATCATTTCACTTAATTTCATTGCTGCCGTTTTCAAATCATTTCCATTAAAGGCATTTGCATCAATATAGTTTGCGGAAGTCCCTATTCGTTCTGCCAATTTGCTCAATTCCTCTTCATTTACTTTATAATCAACTCTAGGAAATCTTGCTGTATAAGCATCTGCGCCAAATACTCTATTATCCGTATTTTTCGGGTCTACAGTTTCCTTCTTAAATAGTACCGAAATATCTCCGTATCCACTATGTCCAATCTGTTTTTTTGTAATTGCGATAGATGGCATTGGAAATCCACCAAGTTCTAGTGCTTTATTCAAGTTATCTTCTTTCAAATTATGCACTGCAATCAGATCTTTTCCCTCTTCCATGTTCACATCTAGTGAAAATGTTTTTTCCGAATCAATATCCAGTGTCTCAGGTCCACCCAGTTCCATATATTTTTCAGCCGGTATAACTTTTATGGTATAATGTTCGCCCTCTTCTGCCGTTACATTTTCCCGCTTATAATTTTCCTGCGCCTTTGTCAATTCACCCAAAAACATATCTCTTATCCTTTGTGCTTCTTCTGCATCTGCTCTCAGTGCTTTCTTTGCTGTGCTGGATAATACATGATCATTCAGGTATGATGTGATTTTGTCATAAACTCCCTTAAAGAAATCTGCAATCGTTTTAAGGATGCTCTTATGCTGGCTCTCTGTCATATTCTCTGACATATACTTGGAAAACGCTTCCACTCCCTTCTGGTCAGCAAATAGTCCTGCCACATAATCAAATACATACTCATTAGCAGAATCTTCATAGGTCTTTCCTTTTTCTACCGTCTTATATGCCTTATGGTACTGTTCAATAGTATTTGTAAGGTAAGCAGCTCCTTCTTTCGTTGTAACATAATTCAATACCGTATCTACTACTTTCTGCATACCCTCATGATTATATGCCTCGGAGAATTCACCTAATTCATGCACAAGTGTAGTGTATTCATTAGTGGCGTTCCCCTTTCCGGTGGTCTTGGCTAATGCTATTCTTGATAATGCTTTCTGGAAGTTACCATTTTCTCCGTGCTCCAGTTCATCATTCAATTCAATATCAAGCCCGGTTTTCTTTGCTACCATTTCCACAACCGATTTCATGCGATTGTCAGATTTATCCAGTCTGTTATCGATTACAGAGCCGTTTCCCATCTTCACAGCCTGCTGCACATTGGAATTCTGTAATAACGGACTTCTGCTATTCTCTCCAAGATAATACATTTCCAGCAAGGTTGATGGTGACATTTCACTTACAATTCTTGCATTTATCGGATTATTCATAATACTTTCATATGATGTTTTACCCAGTTTTCCGGCATTGTAAAATACGGCTGCTGATTCCAGGTATGTAGGCATACTTTCCCCATTGTAATTTTCAATAACCGCATTGGCAGCCTTGGTATCATCAAATGTTGCAGCAAAATTATATAAATTTCTCATGGTAGGATTGTTTATTTCCACCGTCTTGTAGTCCACAATGCTTCCATCTGATAGCTTCACCATGGTTTTCTCCGGTGTACTCTCTGCTATTTCTACTACAATATTCTGTTTTCCAGTATTCTTATTTACCGCCTCTGTTACTCCGGTCTGATTTCTGCTATACGGTTGCACCGGTGCAACTTTCTGATTTTCTGCAGTAATACCTTCTGCATTTACCATTCTGTCTGCTACATTATTTGTAGTATTCTCTATGGTGTTTTCTTCCTTTGTGGTAGTGGTATCTGCAGCATCATTCATTAACTTTTGAGCCTGCTGCTGTGCCTGTTCCTGTTCAGCTCCTTTTCTGACAAATCCCTCTGTTATAACCTTGTCCAGATTTACGTCTTCACTATTTGCCATGGACTCTATAATCTGGCTCATTTGCGAATCAGTAATATTATCTGCTTTTACTGTATCAGCAATCTGCTTTGCAGTAGAATTCTCCGGCATCTTTTCTGCTGTTTCCAGGATGGTGTCTCTCATTGTATTGTCCTGGTTAATAATCTTTCCCATTTTATGATACTGCACGGAATTTACGGTATTTGCTACTCCACCAAATACTGCACCAGAAATAGCACCGGCTACGAAGTCCTGTCCTACCTGATTCCAGAACTGTTCATTAGCCGCTGTTTTTGCTTCGTCTTCTGACATTCCATTTTTCATATATTCCTTTACATTTGTGCTATATTCAGATAATCCGCCATTAATCATGCGGTCTGCTGCTTCATCTGCAAAATCGGTAAATACTTCCTCACTGCCCTCGATTCCAGACTGAGCAGCCCAATCCAATATCTTTTTCTTAAATGTAGTTTTGGTTGGATTCTCCGCCATGCCATATAAATGGTCTAAGCTCAACTTTTCAAATCCTGCCTCTGCTGCTGCATTGGCAATTCCAATAGCGGCGGCTTTATTCGTATCTACACCACGCTCAGACGCATCCACATATGCCTGGGAGCCGGCACTTGCCGCCATGATTCCAAGAGAAACCGGTTCGCTTCCTGTTGCCATGGCTGCAGCCGAATCTGCCATACTCATTCCAACATCGTATACGAACTTTCCTATTGTGGAATCAATGTCATTTGATACTGCTTCTCTTTTTCGGTTTCTCGACTGTGTGAAGCGAGCGGAATACGGGTCATAAGGTGTATAGGCTTCATCTCCTCCGAAATAGTTCTTTGCCGAATGACCCAACTGGTCTACAAAGTCCGCTCCGGAAAGCAATGAATCACCTACAGACGTAGCAGATTCCTTTGCATTAATGAGGAATCCTTTTAATCCTTCCTGCTTTGTTTCCTCTTCCAGTTCTCTCCGTTTCTTTGTATCAATCTGGCGATTATGAATCCAGGAATAGTATTCTTCCATATCATCAGCGTTAATTCCCTGACTTTCCAAGTTTTCTTTTGCGCTGTTATATGCCTTTTCTAATTCGAATGGGTCTCTGCTTCCAATTGTATCTCTTATAGCCTGTTCCTGCTCTGTTGCTTCCTCCTCGTCATGGTCTGTAATATACATCTGCATGACAGCCTGTTCCTGTTCCGGAGTGAGCTTCGCATAATCCTCTGACCATTTCTTGATTGCCTTCTGGTTTTTTCTTATGCTCTGCTCATTTTCGTACTTGTCGATTGCTGTATTACCTTCCAGTGCATCATGCTCTTCTGCAGACATGGTTTCCCCTGTTAATCTATTTCTGTATCCTGCGAGCTTTGTATCCTTGGTAATGTTTCTTGCCAGCACTGGACTATCAAAACTACCGTATACCGGTTCATAATTCTTAAGTTTATCTTTATTTCCTTCTTTTTCATCCTTCGCACTTGTAATTTTTGCTGATAATTCTTCATCAGAAAGACTTGCAAGCTCCGGGTCAGATAAGCTCTGATAATATTTATCTATGTAGTCTGCATATTCCTTTGCAGTTTCCGGTTCTTTTTCCGGCATCCATGCTGTATTCTCCTGCTGCTTTAACGCTTCTTCAATCGCACGTTTTCTTGCACCTTTAAAACTGCTTACTGCGTTTCCGTGCTTTCCTTTTTGATTTGAATTCAGTGTGCTTTTTGCATTATTATAATCTTCCACCGTCATTGTCTCTCCAGTGCTTTCATTTCGGTACTCTGTCGGTGTAAGTTTTTCTCTGCTTCTTCCTGTCATTGTTTTATCTTCATTGCTGCTATCATATACCGGTTTGAAGCTATCTAATTTTTTCTTTGTTTCCCGGTTTCTTTTTGCAATATCCAAAGCTCCCTGTAATGCTCTTCCATTTTTTGACATTGCTCTTGCGGTCGTATTTGCCGTGTTCCGTACCTTTTCCAGTGCATAGTCAAATCCAGCAGGTTTTTCCTGCTGGTATCTGCTCATGCTGTTGTGAAAAACTGAAACATCCGGCGAAGCATTTCTATTCATTCTTGCCTGTCTAAGTTCTTCCAGGCTCTTTCTCTCTCCGCCCGATTCTCTTGTTATTGCAGCGCTCCGTGTATTCAGTTTTCTTTCTGTATTTTCATGTGTTCCTTCCTGCCTTTTTTTCTTTAATTCTTCCAAAGATAATCTGTCTGCCATATTTTCTCCTATCTTTTCTTTCTGTTATTAAGGAATCCGCTTAAACTAGGTGTAGAGCTTCCTCCAGCCAATGTGCTCGATGTACTTCTTGCTGTTGGTGCATCAAAGCCAAGGTCGTCATATAGTTTATTCCATATTCCCTCGTCAATAATTCCTGCCTTATACAAGCTGTCTGCATATGAGCTTCCCTGTGATGCAGCTTTATTTTTTAGCTCATTATAGTAGCTGTTGCTGATTGTTCCGCTCGTTGCCGGCCGTGTTCCACCGGATGATGAACCAGAAGAACTCCTGCTTGAGCTACGTCCAGATGAACCGCTTCTTGCTGCTCTTGCCTGCGACAATGCGAATTCCTGCGCCCACTGGTCATCTGCGATTTGATCTCTCTGCATCTGATATTCAAACTGTTGCTGCCACTGGTCATCTGCAACATTATCTCTGTCTACCTGATAGTTGTAATCATTCAAATACTTATCGTTAGTCTGTGAATTCTGAAGTGCATTAAACAGATAATCTCTGTCATTCTGCCAATTACTTACTTTCTGCTGATATTCGTCAAAATCATTTCCATGAAGAATGTTATATGCATTCAATGCATTACTGGTATCATTCTGCCAATTCTGGTATTTATCCTGATACTGTCCATATGCTCTATCCTCTGCCTGTCCCAATGCGGAATACTCATTATACATATTGGTGAGGTCTGTATTGTATTTATCTAATGCCTGTCCATAAAGATCCGGAATAATATCATTCAGCTTTCCAAGATATGCCTGGTATGCCTGAGAGCCTGCTGTTGCTCCATAACTATTGCCATATCCTCCGGATAATGCTGCTGCCTGTGATGTTGTATCAAGCATTGCCTGTTTCCCCAGATTAGCATACTGCTCCTTATACTGTTGGTATAATGGGTCTGCATTGAAATCGTATGAAAATGGCTTTTTATTCTGTATTCTATTTAAAATTGTATCAATTGCCCCCTGATACCTGCTGTTATAAGCCCCAGGCTTTGCATTCTGAGTGTCTGTATAGTTTTTATAAGCATCCTGCACTCTCTGCGACTCCTGATAATCTCCAACTTTATTGTTCAGATGGTTATCAAGATTCGTCTGTGCTGTTCGTGTCCCGTCAGATATTACTTCCTCCCAGTTTTTATGATTCCCCATTGTCCTTACCTCCTGTTGATTCTTCTAGTGCCGATATCCTTGCATCTACCTGATTTAATGAATAATTCAGTGTATCAGAAAGATTGTATAGAAAGCTCTTTAAGTTCTCTATATTCTGTTCATTTGACATGTTCTCTATATCTACATTTGGATAATCAATTTTAGCCACTTACTGCACTTCCTTCCTGTATCATTTGTGCTATTGAATATACTTTAACTGCGCCTTTTCCGGATAAACGCAGCTTAAAGTGATCGCATCTCCTGATTCTTATAGGAATCTGATAGGATCTCTTCTTTGTCCCTGTATACTCCATTACTTTTTGCCAGTTTTCCGAATCATACATGATTTCGATTTTAAAATAGGAATCAGGTTCTATCTCAACCCGTATAACAAGTTCCCTGATATATTTGTTGTAAATGGAATCAAGCCCCATGTCCCCAGTTATTGCATACCATTCCTGTTCTTCCTCTTCTTCTCCCACTGGGATTGCTCCTGGATACCAGTCTCCCGGATACATATACATTTCACCAAACCGGTCATCTTTTGGTGCAATTGACATAAATATCTGTTCGTAGTTGATAACCCATACCGTATTTTCATCATCCAGGAAGTATAGTCCACCGTCTGAATACGCAAATGCTCTTTTAACTCCTCTATCTTCTATGGTCCATGTTCCTTTTGTGATATCATATACATATGTACGGTAATTGCTTCTTTCGTCCCTCATGCATATGTAATACTTGTCTCTATATCCGCCTGCCACTGCGTCATAATACATTTCTTTTCCAAGGTTCCCCGATATCTTGCTTGGCAGGCCTCCACTATAAGCACATACGCCATCCCTGCTCTTGTAATATAAAACCTCATTTAATACAATCAGGCTCTTTTCTGAGCCAATTTGTACCCCACGCATAGGTTTCCATTGCAATTCATAATTCGCCGGCTTGTCACCGAATAGCTTATGTACACCGCCTTCTTTGAAAAACAACACCGTTCCAGAATATGATATTGCTCCGGTAAAATCCCCTTCTGAACCTACCGTTGCCGCATAGCTGTCTGATGATAAGCCCATATAACATCTCCAGTTCTTTGGGTCTCCCAGCTTACAGGCATATATTTCATGGTTTACAGAAGAGCACCCCCATAACCTATTATCCATTTCTGTTACAAAGTCCATATCCGGGACTGTTCTTTCAATGGTTATATTCTCGCTATTTTTAAACACTTTATTAATCAGACCTACAACAATTACATAATCATCACTGCATCCATATAAAATGTTTGAGGTATTAAAATTGTAATCATTATATATCTCTGCTCTACGGTCTACTCCACTGAATGTAGCCACATCATACTCTTTAAATCCTTTTCCGATTCCCGGAGATTGTATTTTCACATACGTTGTTCCTACCGATACCCAGGCAGATGAGTTTTCACTCCACATTTTCATTACAACAGTATTTTCCGATGTATCTATCCAGTAGTCATAATTTGTCTTGTCCGGCTCGCTATCTCCCGTATATGTTTTCTTTTCCGGGAAAACCGTTCCATCCATTTTGCAAAGCGTAAATGACGGTGGTTGGGTTGTTGTGACTGTGTTTTCCATCTCCGTCAGTGTCTGATCGTATATGTTGTACATTACTTTATCTGGGAATATGCAAAGGTATGCTCCCATTCTTACAAATGTTCTTTCCTTATCCCTGCAGGATTCTTTTAAATCACATACTTCAGACTGGTTATAATACAATTTATTCTCGGTCACCCACACCAGTTTATCTGTCCCATATAATCCACAGCAATCTGTAAGTACCCTTAACTTTCCTCTTGGAATTCTCGGAGATAATATCGGGTAATAATCTGCTGTCATATTTTCCATGTCGGAAAATTCACCATCCTGGATTCTTTCATTGGCATTGTACCCGGCAAATGCACTGAGTACCTTTGTTTCTGTCCGTATGCTCTGAAGGCTAGGTAATCTCATATTGTACCTCCCTAGTATATTGTTGCTCTTAATGAGCTTTTATGAGTCCGGTACCAGTAATTAGCAAAATCCTGGTATTTCTGATTAAACATAGCTGCTGAATTTGCGTATCTGTCCATTTCATTGTTATAATAATCAATCTGGCTCATAAGCCACTGGACATATAAATTGTCATATGGGGCAGGCACAAGAAGTTCTTTATCCATATCAGCTTCTGTATAAGGCTCTACCACTACATCCTCTTCACGTTCTTTTACGTTCAGGATTTCAATAGCAATTCTTTTATCCAATTCAGTGAGCCAATCTAACTTTTCGTTATCCTCATAAGTATTTGGTTCCAGATCATCCACCTTTGTTATTGCTTCATTTACCTTCATACATGTCTCTCCTTCTAAAAAAGAGGCACAACAACGCTGTGCCTCTCCTCGTTTTAATGGAATCTCTTATTAGTTTAAAGCCTTTCCTTTTGCAATAAGTTCCTGCTGTCTTCTCATTGCAAGCTGATCCATTTCTGTACTGTTTTTCAGAACTTCAAAGATTGGTTTCGGAATGGTTACCTCTTCCCCTCTTTTAATTCTGTAATTATGTCCATTTAAAGATACGAAAATGTCTCCTTTTTCACCATCCAACGGTGCCATAAACTTAACATTTTCTTTCCATGGATCCACTTCTTCTACTGTTTCTGCCGCATCCATTACCTGAGTTTCTTCTGCTACTTTCGTTTCTTCTACTACTTTTGTTCCTTCTGTTTTTGCTCCCATACAGTTGCCTCCTAGTTTGCTTCTACGCTTCCGCTGAATTTTGATGTTGATTCAATACGAATCATATACTGCTCTACCAGACGTTCTGCTGTCTTAATTGCTTTCCATCCTACCGTGGAGCGCTGGTTTAATGGGTCCTCTCCTGCACCTGCCGGCTTGATAATCATCTGTAATGCTCCGCCATCAATACCGGTTTTGGCATACGCATGTGCTCCAAGTACTAATGTACCAAATACTGCAGTATCTGCCGGGCATCCTGTGCCTTTCCAAATTTTTGCGTTTGAAGTAGATACAAAACGTACATTTCCAATCTTTCCAATTTCTCCTTCAAAGATTGCTTCTGGTGCTGCATATTTATGTACGTCAATCCATTCCTCGCTGCGCATAAGGTCATATGCTGCGTATGGATGAATAATGGCTACATAAGATTTCTGAATTTTTGGAGCATTCATTGCTTCAAGCATAGCTGCTGCACGGAAGAAGATTTCCGGCGTCAGTGTGTCTGCTGCTGTTAACTGGGCTCTTGTTGCTCTGTCTCCAACAATTAATACGTTTGTGCCACCGGCCATAACGTCTCTTGTTACATTGTCCAATGTCAAGCCTGCCTGAGCACCTAATACTTTTGAAGCCTGCACAACATTGTTATCAATAGCTGTAAGGTCCAGTACGTCAGAGATTGTGATGTAATCTCCGTACTGTTTTACCGTACTTGTAACTGAACTTACGCTTAAGCTATTTCCATCCGGTGTCACACCTTCTGTAAGTGGTGTATTCGCCGGTTTCAAAGAGTCATACTTTCTGAACTCAATCTGTTTACCACCGTTTTTAGGAATCGGATAATCATCTCCAAACTGGTCATGCACCAATTCTGGGGATGCTTCTTCAATCAATTCCTTTTCGTAAAATGTTTTATTTTCTGCAGACAAACTGGATGTACCAGTTGTCTGTGTATTTGGGTCTGCAAAAAACTGCAAGATATTTCTGATTTTCATATATATTCCTTTCCGAATCACGAGAAAGAAACACGTTCTCCCTTGAGTACTTTCTTCTCGTATTCCCTCATCTGTTCAGGTGTCAATTTTCTAACATCTACTTTCACTGTTCCTTGTGAACCGGAAGATGCTGCACCTTCAATTGGTCTTCCACTCTTTGAATTGATGCTTTTTACTACATTGTTTTTTGCTGTTTCTGCCGCCTGTGCCATTCCATATGTCATAATCTCATCATGGTGTGTGGCCATGTAAGCAGCTTCAATGCTTCCACCAACTTTAAGAATTGCCGTGAAGTCTGGATTTGCAAGTTCCTCATTAAGGTTAAAGTCCATGTTATACTTCTGTCTTAATGCATCCGCCTGCTGTGTCCACTGTGCATAAATCTGCTCGCCTTCTTTTTTCTTCTCCAACTGTTCCATTGCTTCTGTCAGTTTCTTGTTTTCCAACTTTACCCGGTTTACTTCCCGAAGCTGGTCTACGGACATTCCATGTCTTGCTGCTTCATCTTCCAGAAGTGCATTGTCCTGCTGTACTGCTCTTACGAGTCCTTCTACATCATCCGCTTCAAGACCATAACGCATAGCAAGCTCTCCCATGATTGGAGTCAGTGCATCATACTGTTTCTGCAAATTACTGATTGTTTCATTCGATTTTTTCAATCTGTCCTTAACGATTCCTTCTGTACGCTTTCGATATGCGTCTCTGTAATCGCCCTTAATCAGTTCCTCGAAGGCTTTTTCTGTGTCTTCCGGTGTTGTCGCATCCTGCGACGTTCCAGCGTCGTCCTGGTTACCTGTTCGACCGTCTGTGGCTCCGGCGTTGAGCCCTTCCGCCTGTCCTGCTGTTCCTTCTGCTCCGGTTGAAGCTGCGCCTGCCCCACCTTCTGCAAAGAACTGCAAATTAAAATACTTTTTTCTCATACTTTCGTCCTTTCCGAAGTGCCATGTTTTTCTTAAACCACTTGTACTATATCAATTCAAAAAATTTATTTCTCCCCAATTTCGTCTAAAAATAAAATATTTTTTGGAAAATTTTTTTCAATGATTTTATAGCCATTCAATATCGTTTCCAGCACTACTTCCGTCTCTCTACTCCAATCCGTTATTTCCACGTTGCATCTCCCGGATTCTCCCATTTCCAAGACTGTAATCTTTACTTTTCCTTCTGCCTGCTGCTTTTGTAATTCCTCAAGAAGCGTAAATAAAAGGATACTGCATGCCGAGCATACAATATCCTTTCCTGCTTCTGCATAGTCAGCATGACCTTCCATTTTTATTTCCAGCAGATTTTCTTCTTCTCTCACTCTGACTTTAAGCATATCTTTCTCCTATACTGACGTAGAGTTTCTAGTTGCATGCGCCGCCTGGCTTGTTAATGAGCCATTGCTATTCCTGTTAAGCACCGACTGGCTCTGCGCCATAGGTTCTTCTGCCTGCTGCATTGCAATCTGTGCATTTCCCGCTATTCTTTCTGCATAATTCGTTGTTCCTCCGCTCGACATATCTACTGCCTGTGCCAGTGCAATAGCCTGCTGCTGCATCTGTAAGTACAGGTTGTAATATGTCTGGGATTTATTTAATCTCTGCTTCACCTCATCTTTTCCATCGAAGTCCATCATATCCAAACATCCGATAGCCATTTCTGCATTCTGCGGATTAAAAAATCCAAGGTTGTAGAATTGTAATGCAAGCTGATTCTGTGTTTCTCTGGTGTATGCGCTCTGCTTTGCTGGTACAACCTTAACATCGAAAATAGGGACTCTTTCTGACTGTGCCTGTCCAAATCCGGTATCCATTGGCTGTCCTTTTAATGTGCTATTGTCAAACGTCACATAGTCTGTCTGTCCAGTTTCTCCGGTAATTCTGAATTCCCTCGGCTCATCGTAAAACTGTCTGATAAGCTCAATCACCAGATAGCATATCTTAGTAAATGCTCTATAATCTGCTCTGTTTGCATCCCTAGACAATTTGCCGGACGCTTCCTGGAGACTGGCAATTCCGCTCGCTGAAGTAACATTAGAGGTCTGTCCCTGTGCTGCCGCTGTATTGCCAGAAGTATCCTTCAGTTCTTCGATTTTATTATTCAAAATGGTTTCATAAATGCCCGCCATTGGTGTCGATGTGATCTGTCGAAAAGCATCCTCTCCCAGATTTCCGTTAAAATGCACAAGTGATTTTGAAAAATCGCAAAACTCCTTTTCATTCAGCCCCACATCGTCTCTGACCGCCCATCTTGGCTTTGCCAGTGACAATCCATTTTCAAGAATACCCTGCTGCATCTTATCTATGTATGCCTGTGTATCTTTCATGACATCCACATATCCAAATCCGCAGACACTGCTCTCGATTGGAAACAATACATCAAACTCAAATGGATATCGTCCATGATCATACAGCCCTGTATATTTTAATTCCTCGTCATTTTCTGTCGCATAGAGCACTTTTCCATTGCAGAATTTGCAATAATGCAGCACGTTCTTTCTTTTAATCAATCCATTATTGTCTTCAAGTACAATCGTTTTTTTATAATACCAGTCTACAACCGCAACCTTCTCTGTATTATCTTCCGCATCCGACTTTATGTACTGTGTAAGACTGATATCACTACCTGCCATTATCTCCTTATCTGGATAAGCAGCCTTTATGTCCTCTACGTCTTCCATGGATACATAGAATACATTCTTCGACCTCTGAATATCTTTTACTCCTGGTTCCCAGAAAAGATTCATAATGTCGACATTTTTAATTGATATGTCGCCTAATCCATTGTCTTTCGAACCATCCCAGAATACGCCTGTTACACAAGTTCCATTTTTTAATTTATACCAGCCGCCAGCTGAATACGTCTCTTCAAATTCATTTCGTTCCAGTATAACCGGTATGATTTCTGATAAAGCCTTAGCTGCTCTTTCATCATTCTTTTCTCGTGGAAGCACATTTGCTTCTGGAAAATTGTCCATGATGTCAGCATGCTTATTGGCAAGTGCGTTGAAAAGCCATGCAGACCGTGGTTCTATTCTTTTTTCTGCTTCCTCTTCCTGTTCTTTTCTTGCATAATCCCAATGTCTTAACCTCCACCATTCCTCGTTTTCCACAATTGTATTTTCAAGGTTCTTTTTTCCGGCATGATATTTTCTCAATACTTCTGCTGCTTCTTTCACATCATCATCCGTGATAGCATCTACCGTCTGCTCTTCCTGCATCTCTTTTTCTTCTGATTCCGTCTGAATTAATGTGTCCTGCTGTTCTTTTTCCTGTTGCACCGGTGCAACTTCTGTTATTTTTCCTTTTTTGTAAGCCATCTCTCATCCTCCTAAATATTTAATATCTGTACTCCTTGGCTTCTTTTTTGCTCTTTGAACATATCTAGTGGGTCGAATGCCGGTTTTTTTTGTAATACATTTCCTCTTGGAGCAATTGGGTGCTCCATAAGTACATATCTGCATTCATCATAGATGTGGTCTTCTTCTGTTGTGTCAATATCTTCCGGAATTGTCTCGCTATATGTAAGGTTTGGGATTGTTCTGATGAAGTTTCTGCAGGTGTTAAAAATTTGAAACATACAATCTCCCATTTCATCGAAGGCAAACCTATAGTGATACTGCATCTTTCCCGGCAGTCTGACATGGTCTCCGCCATGGAAATATACAAAATTAGGGCTTCTCTCCATCATTCTGGCAACAGATTCTCCTCTTGACTCATCAAATATAGCCGGATCCGCTACACCTGTGATTCTCTTACCTTTCAGCAACGGATTATTTTCTTCGACTTCTCGAATCTTTCTTGCCTGTTCTACGGGATGCTCTTTTAATCCCTGATTAGCAATTCCATTCCAACCGTACAGCTCTGCTATCCGGTATATCTTTCCCTTTGTATCTACTGCATACCATCCAACTGAATACGGCTTTGCATATCCGAAGTCGAACCCCCGGTATATCTTCCAATGGTCCGGTATTTGAAATGGCTCAATTACATGCGTCCACATTCTGTCTTTATAATGATTTGGATCATCTCTGAATTCTGTAAAAACCTGTCCGCTAAAGCTGTCCCATGAGCCATACATCAGGGCATTTCTTTCTGCCTCTGGCAATGCCGCTAGGTTTGCTAAATAATCCGGGTCATTCTCTAACAGTTTTTTATTATCAAATACTGTGGCCGGTATGTATATCCTGTCTCGTGAAAGCTGTATCTTCTCGCCCTGCGGATTAATCACGCTGTACCTTTCCACAATCCTTGTATTTGGCGGTGCCGGCGTTACAAATCTCTGCTTTACCCATGCCATCCCTTTTCCATCCGGATTCGCTGTCGCTCTCATGTATACCCTTGTGCCAGGTCCCATCGGTCTGTTACGAGACATCATATACTGGTACTGCGTTAGTGAAAAATGTGTTAATTCATCAAATCCAATAAAATCGTATGCTTTTCCTTGATAGTTGAAGCGGTCAGAGTCTCTTTGCATATATCCGAAAAATATCTTTGCGCCGGACTCAAACAGCCAGCGTTTTTTATTTTCATTAAATTTGGGACGCTGCCCCTTCAAATTGCCATACAAGTCATAGGATCGTGTAATTAATCCTTCAAGCTGCGGTACTGTGTCTCTGAATATGATTCCTCTGTAATTTGGTATGTTTATCTGTCTTAACGCTTCCGCCAACATGGAATCTGACTTTCCACCGCCTGCTGCTCCTCCAAATAAGGCCTCATACTCCGGTCTTTCCATGAATATCTTCTGCTTCGGCTGTGGCATCCACGAAGCACTCATCTTCATCCACCTCCTTTACTGGTGGCAGGAATACTACTCCTTCATTGTCCTCTCCATCGTCTTCACCTTTAAAGCCATGCTTGTCCAACCAGTCAATTGCTTTCTGCGAATCTTTCAGTTCGATAGCTACTCCATGCGCTGTATTCTTTATGGCCTTTACTGTCTGCCAGTCTATTAGATCCGGATTTTTAATGCTCATTCCATATGCCGATATATTTACAACATCTGATAAATCAGCAAATGCAATTCTTGATTGCAATTCCGCCACATCCTCTTCTTTTGGAAGCATCCTTTCCATCTTGTCCCGCCGGATTTCTTCCAAGCGTTCTTTGATTTTAGGATTTTTTAGCTTATTATGTGCAGAAACGGCCGCTGACTGATAAGAGCAGTGATAAACACGCATATAACTTCTTACTGCATTGAAAGATTTCGCATAAAGCTGGCAAAAAAGCTCATCTCTGTCTATTGCATCATCATCTTCTGGCGATTCTTTTTCTTCTTCTGTATATGCATTCTTTTTTTGTGTGCACACTTTTTTTCGCTTTTTGTGTGCACACTTTTTTCCACCGCCTCTTTCCCATCCGTATCGTTGCTTCCAGGACTTGACCGTATTCAGGCTGATGCCGTATTTTTCCGCTATTTCTTTATATTTCATCCCAAGCATGTAATCATTTTCTGCCTCTTCATGTACTTCTCCCATACGGTCCTCCCTTCTCTTTTTTCTGTCTGTATTATACAAAAAGGTGCGCTGTCTTTTCTCCCCTATTTCGTCTCCGTTTATTAAAGGATGAGCTTGTCAAAGGTGAATACTTTAAAACTATGAGTATTGGAGAGCTGCTTCCTCTCATGGAAAAAGAAAACTACGAGAACCCAGTCATTCTGAGTTCTCGTAGTTTTCTTCCATCAACTTTTTTATTTTACAGCTACATTTTAACTTGTAGCAATTGTTAATCTGATGCCTTTTCTTTTTTGCTTTTGTTTTGAATCCAATTGTTAATTCTGTCCTGTCAGGTCCTTCACACACTATCTTTGTTCCGGTTTCACGCAAGAAAAACGGGCACTCGGTCTTTACCATACTTGTTTTATTCATTACCTTCTCCCTCCTATGCTTTCAAACACCCTTTATCTGCGAAGCTATCATGTCTGCTGTATGCGTCCAAAGAACATTCGGGCTTCTCTGCACTGCCCGGCTGTAAAACTCCCATTCTGACTTATCTGTGAACGCTCCCATATGATATCTGATGCACATTTTTTCTTCTTCCGTGAGTTCTATTAAGCCCATCAGCATGATAAGGCTCTTGTCTCCGTGCCCTGGATACAGCCTTTCTTTATTCCATTCAATCTCAATCATCGTATTTGTTCTCGGGTCAATGTAGTAAAGGTAATCGCCCAGCTTGCATACATCATGTAGCAGTCCTATTATCCCAGGGCTTTCCCGGCGTTCCCATTTTAATCCCATGCAAAAGGTTATTTTTTCAAGCTCATACGCCACTCGGAATGAATGTTCCATCAGTCCCCCCTTGTATGCCCCGTGGTGATCTTTTGATGCCGGAGCGATGAAATACTCCTTTTCTTCAAGCCACTCTATCAGCTTTGGCCACTTCTGAAGCATATTCATTACCGTATTTTTTGTATCAGCAATTTCCATTTGCTCTACCCTCCATTTCTTTCAGCTTGGCTTCGGCTTCCTCACTTGTTAAAAACCAAGTAACTCCATAGCTTGTATCAAGTAAAATTCTCCCAGTTCCATACTCTAAATCGGGATAATATTCCATATACCATCCATTTTTTCTGAATGTTATTCTGTCTACTGTTTTGTGAAATACTCGGTTCTCTTCCCCGTGTCCATCCAATAAATTTAAGCGGAAATTTTTCTCACTTGGAATGTAATATATATCTGTACCAATTCCACACAGTAACCGCAAGAGTAATCCCTGCTCCTCGGCATCCTCATAACATTTCAACTTTTCTCGCAAATCAGCCATAGCCCAAAGATTCCGATAAAATACTGCAATCAATCCTCGTACATCTGAAAACGGGTCTATAGTTAAATTATCCAGAATCTCTTCGTCAAACTCTGTTTTATCTAATGGCAATTCGTCCTTCGTTAATGTGACCATGAGGTTTCTGGCAAAATCCCGTGCGTCCATTTCCATCTCTGACACTTTTTTATTTGTTGTTAATCTCTCCATTAAATCCCGCTCCTTCCCACATACTCTCCGTATGTCATACCTGCTTCTCTTGCTTTTGCATTTACCCAGGCAATGCTTCCTACCTTAAGCTCCGGCTTCTTATAAGCCGCCTTTCTTCTTTCTGCCCTTTCCTTCATCCGTGCCTGCCGGCACGCTACTGAGCAGATTGCTTCCTTTCCTACTGGCATAAACAGCTTTCCGCACTGCTTGCATCGTCTTCTTTTCATTACGCAAATCCCTCCGTTTCTCCGCATTCATACCAGGTGTTCCACGGCTTATAATTGCCGTGCTTGTACACCTTTCCGCTTTTCGGATTCTCTGCAATCATGAGGATATACATGTCATCCCTTAATCCGTTCTGCTCTGCCAGCTTAATGATGTCATTAAAAGTTAATGTTTCCATTTCTTCTTCTGTAGGCATTAATTCCAGGCATTTACAGGATTCATTTACTCCGTAGAAAAATACTCTTATTATTTTTGCTTTGACTAATTCCTCATTTTCTACTGGTTTCATTCTGCATTCCCTCCATTCTTCTGTATCTGTTCTATCCTCCAGCGTATGCTTGTTAATTCTTCCAAGCACTTCTCCAGTTCCCGGCTTTCCCAGAGGCGGTCCAGCTTCTTAATGCTGGCACTTACCGCTGCTGCATATCCTCTTAATACGTTTTTTTCTAAGCCTGCTGCCACCGGAGCTTCCTCTGTTGCTTTTTCTTCCTGTTTTTCTTCTGGTTCATTGTCTACCACTTCACCGGAAAGTACCTCGCATTCTGTTTTTTCAACGTTTTCCGATTCTTTTGGCTCGCTTTTTGGTGTTTCTGATTCGATTTCCGGCTTTTTGATAACACTTTCTGACTTTTTGATAACATTTTCCGGTTGCACCGGTGCAACTTCCGTTTTTTCATAAGCATCCGGCATATCTGCTATCTGAGCAAATACCTCTCTGACCTTGGCTGCATAATCATCCATGCTTAAGGTGTGCTTTTCATTGTTTTTGACTGCCAGGATGTCCACCGGCTGTCCTTCTCCCTTGAAGGATGTGAATACCTTTCCGATTCCCTGTGGCCGGGAAGCCAATACTGCAATTCCGGATGGTGCCAGGATGCTCTCAAGTTCTTCTGAATCTCCATCCTTTGTCCACTTCACCAGCGCTTTGAACTTCTCCGGATTATCCTTTGCATACTTGTATATGGCTTTCTGGCACAGTTCCATATCCGCCTGCTGCACATCCGTGCCCTCAAGGGCTACTTCTATTGGTGATATGGCTTCCTCTGCTTTGACCTCTGCCTTGACTTCTGCAATCTCTTTTCTTGTCATTTCAGGCGATATGAGATCTACTACCTCAATTGGAAGGGTGAGCATATCCTGGAGCTTCGCCACGCCGTACCCTTCGTACTTATCCTGGAGGCGGTCAGAATAACCGCCCTCACTGTATCTGTCATTAATGGCTATGTACCGTGATACAATATCTTTTGAAAGACCATATTCTGCCTTTGCAAATTCAGCTACTGTACTGTATCCGGATGATGCAAGGATATCTGTGTCTCTTGCCTTTTTCAGCAGGTAGCCAGTTCTTACGAAGCCTACTGCCTGATTTGCCAGCTCCGTGTCCAGAGCCTGCTTGAACTGCTCATAATTTTCTATATTCCTTAATTCTTCCATGTCATACCTCCATAAAATCTTTTTCTAATGCATCCACCAGCATGGTACCCTGCAGTCTTCCATGCCATATCAGCTTTTTCTCTTTTCTGAGCTGTCCATAGTTCTTTTTTCTTGCCTTATTACTCTTATCAGCCAGCACCGCATCCTCTTTTGAAAGGTTTTTCTTTACCCACTGCTGCCACTCTTTCAGGAAAGGCATTGCATCCTCAAGGTCTGCATAGGCTTCATTTAATACTGATTTCTTCTGCCGGATATTTCCGCCCGGCTCTACCTCCAGTGTGTACCATGGCGTGTCCGGTGCTTCTACTTTTCTGAGGAAAAGCAGATATGTTTCCCGGATGTCAATGCGCTGGAAGTAGATATCGCAGGTGTGTATGCAGTGTTTTAATGCCATGCCCTCCACATAGATGTCTTTTATGCCGGTTGGGGCAACAATGCAGTATTTATCATTCTGATACTCATACTTTTTCAATGTTCCTTCCTGCATCAGCTTTTCCGCTTTTTTAAAGGTCTTTTTCTTCTCCTCTATCTCTGTGCCTTTCTTTAACATATCTTTCTGGAGCACCAGCTCATTATGTGCCACGGTCAGGTCCTTCGGCCGGATTAACATGCCGTTTGTCATATCCGTCTTTCTCTTTTCCAGCATGTTTATGTAATCCTTCCAATCCATCCAGATGTCGGATAGTTCTCTCTTTCTTACCGCCTGCTGCTTTCTCAAGTAATTAGCCGCCTGCTGCACGCTGACATATTGAAGGATGCTGCTGTCTGCTCCGTCCGCTTCTGCTTCTGCAAGCGTCTTAATATCTTCATCCCTCCATATGGTGTCTGCTTTTTTCTCATCCTGAAGCCACAGAAGTTCATAGCTCTTTCCATTCATCTTTTTCAGGCGGTTCAATCTTGCCTTATCAAGCTGCAGTGCCTTTATAAGTTCTGTCTGCTCCTCGTCAATTAACTCTCTGTACTGGTATTCGCTCCGTATCAGCTCTGTTCCCATTGCGTAAAGCCCTGCCTTGTACGCTTTTTCAATCAGCGGGTTGGCTTTTTCCCTCTTCATGAAGTAAATCGGTTCTCCTTTATAGCCATGCTTGACCGCAATATTATAGGCAGTGTTTGTGTTTTTCAGCAGAGCAGATAGATTTCTCTTGTAGATTTTTTCATAATTCCCATAATATATGTTTACTCTGTCCTGTCTTCTCCAGCACTTTCCTTTCAGTTTGAAGTCCTCATAGCGGTATTCCTCCAGCCCTTCATCTGTGAAAAGTATCCTTTTTGTCTCACGGATTGATAAGCCTGTCTCTCCTACATGGAAAGATGCTTCCGTGTCCGCCCTTGTACATTGGAATGTTCTTTCCACGATTCCATTACGGTATCTCTGCAGCAAGATGGCAGTGCCATAGGACCAGATAAGATTTCTTTTTTTCTTCCTGGAAACATAGGTTATCTCCTTTCCACAATGCGGGCATTTTTCCCATTCATTATGCTTTGGTTTTTTATTTATCGGGACTTCGCAAAGGCATCCGGTACAGTAACCCGTCTCTGCGTCTGCTCCATTATAAAAAATATAATGGTCGCTGAATGCTTCTGTTTTCCAGAATTTTTCAAATCCTTCCGGCAGTTTTTTTGGAACATCCTTCATGGCTGCGTCCCACGCATCCATCAGCCTTTTTGCCTTTTTCTCTTCCTTGTCCGACTGTATTTTTTTCTGCCATTCGATTGCCCCCTCTATCCCGTTTTTTTCCGTCTTAAGCAGTGCCTTTATCTCTGCCTTTCCAGCCGGATTCAGGTAATACATTTCGTCTGAATCGTAATACAACTCCCACCAGTTTTCGTTGTCCAGGTTATCTATCCTTGCTGTCAGCCATTTGTATGAGCCGTCTTTCTGCCTTTCTCTTGTGATATAAGCCCCGTCTTTAAAGTCAATAAACACATCCCATTTCGGTTCTGTGATTCCCTTTTTCACATCATCTGACCGGCATATTGCAATTTTTAAGTATTTACCAAGATTCTGGCACCGGCACACATAGGCATACCATTTTTTATTTAATCCACCCCTGTATCTTCTTACTTTTTTTCCCGGCATCTTCGCCCATTCAGTCATGGCTGGTGTGGCGGGAAGTCTTCTCAGCTTATTCAACTCATTCTTTTTCACCGTACCTTCCTCCCTTTCACATCATAATAGGTGTCCGGCAGGTACTTTTTTCCGTCTATCGGATACTCTGCGCATTCTGTAATTTCGCCACTTTTGTCCTCTTTTATCAAAAAAACAGTGTCTCCTTTTCTGCCTGCTGCCACCGGGCTTCTCCCTCGCACGATCACATATCCGTCTGATGCTATCCCTTTGTTTCTCACGACAGAATCTGACTTCATGTCCGGATGATTTACCAGCCATATGACGCCTTCCCTTATCAGTTCCAGCTTTGTAAGCTCCTTGATAAGTCGTATTTCCGGAGCGGATATCTTTGTGTTGTATCCATCTTCATCAATGTTGCCTGACAGCTCCACAATGAAGTAACGCCCATTTCTGTAGTAATTCAGCACATCGAGCGGGTTATCCGTGGCATGGAATCCATCTTTTGCACAGTGCGCCTTGTCTTCCCGGTACCATACCCCAGGTTCATACTGGAAGGTTCCTTTTCCCATGGTGCAGGTCAGGTCTTTATTAAATCCCTTGTATGCGTATCTCATTTTGTGCCTCCGTAATAAGTCCTGATTGTCTTCTTTCGCTCTGCTAAATTAGGAAATCCGATTGAAATTTCATGGTTGTCTGCTACTTTTGCCACTTCCTTTGCCTGCTGCACAATGCGTTTGTCTACCACCGCTTTTTCTTCAAATCCTTTTTCCAGTAAAATAGCCATATATCCTGCAAGTGAATGCTTCATTACTCCGGCACATACTTTTTCATTTGCAAGACACTCCTGACGTATTTCATCCACCCAGTCCATAAGCACTCCGGCAATCTTTAAATCTTCTGATTCCACTTTCAATCTTCCGTGTGCGGCGGTACATGGTGTTGCCAGTTCTTCCATTTCACCTTCTGCATAATCCTCTGCATCTGCCTTATCCAGTCCATTTTCTTCTGCCAGCACTATGAGGGATGCTACATCTCCCTCTTCTTTCAAGCCTGCTGCCGCTTTGTTCAATTCTTCTACTGAGTTTAATTCGCCAAATTTTTCAAACATAATACTTACTTCCTCCTTCTGATTTTTCTCGGCACATAGAATATGTGCGATTTTAAAAAAAATAAAATTCAAATTATTCCGCCACATGATTCTGGCAGTTCCCGGAGCGGACAGAAGTCCGGTCTGCATGTAACATAATCTGTCACTTCTTCACCCATGTCAGGTGCTGTGCAATACAATGTTTTTTCTCCATATCTTGGCGGTTGCTCATCATCTACGAAATCGCACATATCACACGATTCCGGCATATCCATAACTAATACTGCTTTAGCCATATAATTCTTCCTTTCTTCCCTGCACTATCTCTTTTACCTTTTTCTCGTAAAATTCTTCCGAAATATACTGATCTCTATGAGGGAACTTACTGTCTGTCAGAACAGCATAGGCTTCTGCCCAAGACAGACCTCCTCTGGCTGCTAATCTGTCTAATGTCTGTCCACAATGGTTTTTTAATGCCTGTTCTTCATGCGGTTTAATGATATTATAGGGAATATATTCCTTCCCTTTGTTTGTCATAATCGGAAATTCTTTCATATACTACCTCTATTTCAGTTTATCTATTCTCTTACAATCTCAATATAGATTTGAGAACGTATACCCTCATTGATTATTTTCAATTCGTGAATATCAAAAATATCAAAACCATCAATGCAATCATAATCTTTGGTATACTTTTCTACAAACTCAGACGGTGAACCTTCAAAACAGTATTCCTCATCTATGCCTTCATCTATCCAAAACCATTCTAAAACAACCTTTGTTGTAGCATTTTTACGCTCTGCATATTGCTTTATAAATTCAATTAAACTCATATTTTCCCTTTCTGCCTTTATTGGCTAAATTCTAATTTATTTTTTCTTTCTCTCCTTTCTACTTTCCCATCATATCTGGAAAATCTCTCCAGCTCTTTTCCGTTTCCAGTTCATCATTTTTCTTCCGAAGTGTGCGATTTTCCGCTCTTAATTTATTATTTTCTTTCAAGATTTTTTGCAATTCGCAATCCTTTTTATGTTCACATCTTGCATCAGCTGAATACTCTGTGCATATTTTGCATAGATCTTTGCTTTTCACTCGATTCTCCTTTCTACCATCCCGCTATTACATACCCCGACATTAATCCGTATTCAGGAACATTCCGCAGCACATATTCTATCCTCCTGCTTGTCTCACGTCCGGTATATTTCTCCCCATCCCATTCTTTCAATATCAATACATCCACTTTCTGCAAATCATCCTCATCCTTACGGATTTCAAATCTTTTTTCGTCATGAATTACCGCCTTAAAGTATTCTGGTAATATCCTCTTTTCTATAATTTTACGCATCTACTCCACCGCCTTTCACAATTTCGATTGCACCTTTGTAAGCCCATCTTGCACCTTTTCCCGTAAGTGAATCTTCCGTGTCTGATATGCAATCTTCCAACTGCTTCACAACCTTTTCCGGGTCGTAGGCGGTCGGCTGTTTATCAATAACAGAAGCAATGCGTAAAAAATCTAAGCAATCCATGTCTTCGTTCTTTGAAATTGCTTTTTCTAAATCCGCTTTTAATTTATCCGCATCAATCAAACTTCCCATCGTTCACTCTCCTTCCTACACAGCAATCCCAGCACTCATCCGGAGTCATCCCTGAATCTTCATAATCCTTCAGTTTTGCCAATGCTCCATATATCTTCTCTTGTACCTTCTGTGTTATCGTCTCGCCCACATGGAGCTGATTCCATTTAACACCTTTCAAAGCCCAGTTGCCTTGTTCATCCTTAATTGTCAGTCTTCCCATCACGCTCTCCTTTCTCCGGAGCATGGTGTATATGTGTGGTCTTTTGTACCTCTTCCAAAAAACGCTCCGCATTCTGTGTTTATGCGGTTTCCATGCCCCGGCTGTGACAGATTTATAAGTTCCTTCGTGTATATGTAAGTAATCTTGGAGGTCTAGACTTCTGCCGCCCTCTGGACGGTTGTTTTGCGGTTTATTTCCTTTTTTAGTCTCGCTGACCATCATCTTGAGTTCACCGGTAACCTCAACAGTTACCTTTTCTGCTATTCCATCCACCACATAGCCTGCTGCCTGATGAAGCATCTGCATCCTTGCATCTGTAAGCTCCGGTTTATTTCCTGATCCGAAAAGCTCTTCAATTCTGAAATCTGCCTTTTCTTTCCGGTACAACCTTGATGTATAATTCTGCGCTTCATAACAATTGCATTGCTCTGTAGCCAGTTCGTTCAATTCATCCTCGTTGAATTCCTCCAGTGCCTCTACGAGCTTTATCTGACCGCAAAATCTGCAGGCTCCATTTTTTTCTACAGCCCTGTCCTTGTTTTCTTTCACTAAATTTTTCAGCATCTTCATACTCCTTTCTTGTATACCAGCTTCTCACGGTCCCATCCCGGGTACTGCTCTTTCAGGTAACATTCTGCAAATTCAAGCATTTCAGCTCTTAATCCCTTGTTTCCGTTGTCCAGTAACTGGTGGTGACTCCGGCAGGCGGTTACACCGTTCTGTTCCACTCCAAGTCCACCCTGGCTCCGGTTCACCACATGGGCGATATCCCGGATGTGCGCCCCGAAGTCCTTCTTTACAAGCGGCCATCTGCCGCTTTTGCAGAATATGCAGGTGTCTCCGTCCCTGCTGATGATTCTTGCGATTGTGCCCTTGTCAAAGGTGCACGCTTTTGTTCTTCTGCTCTTGCTCATAATGTTTCATTCTCCTGTCCTGCCAATTGGAATACTTGGTGTGTTCCGCATAGCAAATATTTATATTGTGTGGTGCAAGCAACTCTGCCGCCCGCTGCCATAAAACACTGTGTTTCACCGGCTCTCCATTCTGCTTCCGGAAGTCTGCCGCTATCCAGTCATCTAGGAACCGGTTCACACCGGATTCCAGATATTTACTGTCTGTGAATATCTCAAGGTCAGACGCTCTTCTCATATGCTCCATAGCTTTTATCAGCCCCAGCAAGGCTATCTGATTGGCTGTGCCGGTGTCTTTCCCGGTCTCTTCCAGCGTCTTCTCTCCTTCACTGGTATCTGCTTCCAGGATGCCACAGTAACACCCTTCCGCTTTCCGGAGTCCATGGTATGAAGTTCTTAAGTAAATCCTTGCCTCCATCTTCAAATTCTCCTATCCAGTTTTTCCTCGGTATATCTCATGTAGGAATACCCGGTATACCGGTTTGTGCCGCTCCGGATGCTCTCCGGGACGATATAATATCCCGGTGTCGGTTTTGGTCCATAAATCAGCAGCTTTCTCACAGTCCACCGCCTGTATCTCTTTCTCTCCGGTTTTGGCCGGATTAAATTCCGGCTCGTGGAATAGCTGTACTCTTCTTTGGTCAGCTTCCGGGGGAGACCTTTCTTCTTTCTCTCTTCCTCATCCGGCACCTTTGCCATATACTGGGCGAGCTGTTCAAATCCACCCTCTTCATAGAGGTTTGAGAAGAATATCCTTCCATGCTGCCAGCACTCCTTGATTAACACATCCGTGTCTGCTCCTCTGATTCTGTTCATGATCATGTGGATATGTATTCCGCCTCTGGATCCGATTTCAATTACTCTCATCCATTTCAGTTCTGCTCCGAACTTTCGGTAGCGTCTTGCCAGCTTTCGCAAAACGTTATTCAGGTCTTCTTTCACTCCCTGCATATCCTTCCGCTCTCCCTTCCGGTATGTGAAGGTCAGCCAGAAGTCATTTTCTACAAAGTTCGCTTTTATCGTCCTGCGGATTCTGTTTTTCTTATTAATCTGATTCTGCAGTTCTATCTGCCAGGGGGAAGTTCTCTCTCTTACGGCTCTCTTCTCTCCCTTGGCTCCGTAATTTCCTTCCCACTTATACTCATACTCAATCGAGCCGGGGAAGTTATAAATATCAACACAATATGCCATAACCTTTGTCCTTAACTTTAATATTCCTAATCGAGTTGCGAAAACAGGTCTGAAATGCCCTGTTTTCTTGCAATTTTGCGGCTTTTATGGTATATTGTTCATGCGGGAAGTTTGCAATTCGCCAAATTACTTACAACCCACTTGAGGACGTGCGCCACACGTTCTCTTTTTTTATCTATCCGGCAGCGTCCACCACCTGAATGTAGACATAATCTCCGTACATTTCTATCCATTTGTAACAACCCTCCAGTGTATCTCTGTATACATCAATGCTTGTCCCGTTGCGGATGGTCTCGCCCCTTCCGTCTCCGTCCAGGTCGATTCCATCCCCGGTGTCGGTGAAATCGAAATATCCGATAAAGTCACCGATTCCGCCATCTTCTGTGACTGAATACATGATGATTGCCTTTCCCAGCCATTCTTCCTTACCGGCTACGGACAATCCCTCTACCGGCCAGCTGCCGTTCCGGCACTGATTGCCCGTCCAGGTGTAGCAGGTGCATCTTATAAGAAAAGGCTCGCCAAGCGGATTCTCCTGCTCTACTGGTTGCACCGGTGCAACTTCCATATTTCCAACTGCGTTCATGGTCTTTGCGGTGAAGCTATTCACTTCTCCGGACACTTCCTGCGGCTCGGTCATCCACATGGTGAAAAGGAACACTGCCACCGCTATTGCCATTAATATGATTACTCTGATTCTGTAGCGCATTTTTTCTTTCTCCTTATCTCCTCACTCATTTCCTGCACTGCTCCAATTGCTTCCCGCAATGCCGACTCCATCAGGTGGTCATCACTGACATCCTGCTTTTTAATCTCTGCTACTGGCATTCCGGATATAATCATGTACCAGACGCATTCATCCCGATACTGGCTTATCAGTTCATTGAGTCTGTCCGTAATCTCCTTGTCCGTAATTTCCTTTTCCTTCTTCTCTCTCCATTTTCTGAAAAACATATCTTTTTCTTCTCCTTTCTCTTTCCCGCTTCTGGAAGCCCTCGCCAAATATGAATGTCTCCATCGATACTATCTCTCCGGTCTTTCTGCGGTGCCTGCTTCCATACCAGTACATTCCAGTGGAATCTCTGTAGTAATCCGTGATTCTTCCAGCTTTTTCCGTAGAACCTATGTACTCTATCCGGCGATTCTCCGCTTCCCATCCTTCCATGTTCTCAATACTGTATGCCAGTCTATATGCTTTCTTCAGTTCTTCTTTGTCTATTTCAAAGAAGTCTTTCATCTCTTACCACCCAGCATTTTCATATTCTTTTTATAGGCATCCAGTGCATCCCGGTAAATATAATATGTTGTCCTCTTGCAGCCCTCTCTTAATACTGCATATCCGATTGGAAGTCTTTCTTTTCTCATCAGATACTTTACTGTCTCATGGTCCATGTTCAGCTCTTCCGCTGCCTGTTTTACTGTTACTCTTTCAAGTTGTTCATGCTCCATTGCTGTTCTCCTTATCTTCTTCTGCGACGGTTTCTAAATTTTTCATATTCTCTAACATCAATCATCCATTTACCACCGCCCGATGTTTTCCAGGCAAAGGCCTGTCCCGGAACATGAACATCATTTTTCATATCCCTTATTGAAAAACCCATTGTCCCAAGCTCGGTGATACTCATTACTGGTTTTGGATATTCCATCTGTTTTCTCCTTATGCTACTGGAAGTTTTTTCTTTTTCTCTTCTCTTCGTTTCTCCGCAGTCTGTTCAGCCTTTCCCAAAATGTAACCTCTGTCAAAATCTGATAATGTGGGTAAAACTCTTACCAATCGCTCCATTACGCTTTTTTCTTTTTCTCCCATATTCTCACTTCCTTTCTTTTTGTTTCCTTGTAAACACAAATTAGCACACTTGGAAACTTTTGTCAATATATTTTTGTTGACTTGGCAACTTTTTATGTTATAATCTTCTACATAAGGAGGTGATTACATGAATGAACGTGTACGAGAATTGCGTGAAGCTCTCGGAAAAAGTCAGGAAGAATTTGCTAGAAGCCTTGATTTGTCTAGAAATTTTATAAATCAAATTGAAAACGGAAAAAAGAATCTTTCCGCCCGTTCTATCAAATCACTATGTGTTTTATATGACGTAAATGAAACCTGGCTTCGTACCGGAACCGGTGATATGTTTATCGAGAAAACGTTGGATGAACGAATTTCCGAAATGGTGGCCGAGATACAGCTATCTGATGACAGGTCTTTTAAATATCGACTTGTTGCTGCTCTCTCAGAATTTACGGATGAAGATTGGGACGATTTAGAGCGGTTACTTAATAAATTAGTCAAAAATTAAAAAAGAACCAAGGACAATGCGCAAGTCCTTGGTTCTTTTATTATTTGACTATTTTTCTAACATATGAATATATGCATTTTATAACTTTTATTTTATCACATTTTTTTACAAGTCTTATAATTTCCTTTTTTATCAGGTCCTTTTCCATAACTCAAGCCCCCTTTCTGCCATGAGTTTACCACTGCTTCTCCCCACAGAAAAGTGTTTCGCTTAAGAATTCCGAATATCCGGAGGAATTCTTAACATTTGGCTTATTTTTTCTATCTTTCGCACAATTCTATTCTGTATACAAATCTCTAATCCTTACCCCCATTGCTTTTGCTATTTTTTCTAAAGCTCTCAGTGTTGGTGATGTTTTTCCGCTCTCATAGTCATACAGGGTGCTTTCTCCTATCCCCGTCAGTTCTGCCAGCTCTGGCATTGTGATATGTTTCTCCCTTCTGATTTGCCAGATTAGTATTTCCATGCAAATATTTTATCATTGTGCCTGCTGCACATCCACTGGTAATGTATTCCATCTCTGTTTATCTTGACCTTTCTTCGTTTATTTTCTATAATTTCCTTAAATAACATCATATGGAGGTATTGAGTTATGAAAAAAATGTCTTTTATTTTTACAGTAATTTTCTTTATTTTAATTTTTTCATTAAATGTTTCTGCTCATCCTGGCAAAACAGATTCTTCCGGTGGACATTATGACTATTCTACCGGCGAATATCACTATCATCACGGATACCCTGCTCATCAGCATCCCGATGGTGTCTGCCCATATGATAACGTTGTTATTAATTCTGACCAATCATCTGACATTGTATCTACTTCGGATATACCATCAAGTACGTTGCCATATCATGTAATATTGGTATCTCTAGGTTTGATATTAGTTATTGCATTGGGCTCCTATATATTTGTGCGAATTAATTCTGTAAATAAATACTGTTCTACTTGTATTATAAAAGGTTTCCCCATTCCAAACCTTTCCGACATTTTATTTTTGCTTTTTATACCTTTTGTAGCAGCCCTCTACTATCTATGCATTCAACTTCCGTTTATCACCTCATTATGGCCAAAATTAAACTGGTTGTTTTGTATAATATGCATCATAATATTTTTTCTCTTCTGTTGTCTTTGGGAGGTCATTCTGCAAAAGAAAAAATCAAACTTTTTAAAACGCCCTTCCTATTCTTTGGAAGATGTGTGTTCCTATTTTAAATTAGGAAAATATAAATTATTAGATTATTACGATTTTACTCATTCTTATACTTTAATATTAAAATTTAATTATTCTTCGTTTTCTGATGAAATATTTATATGTGAACTACGCAGAAGAGATTTTCTTTCTGACCCAGTTGTTTTATCTTTATATGTATATGATGGTCTGATTAATGAAAATTTCCCTTCTGAACTTGACGAAAGGCACAAAATATATTGGGTTAAAAATGGAGAATACTTTCGTTCAAATCAAGAAGACTGTTAAGTGGAGGTTTTAATCATGGCAAGAAAGTTATATCCTGATGGTTTATATAAAACAACTGTCAGTATAAAAAAATATGATGAAAACGGGAATTTGATGCGGGTGCATTTATCTGCTCCTACCAATAAAGAACTGGATCAGAAGGTTGCAGAGCTAAAGGCTAAAATGAAATTTGGTATGTTTTCTCATGATGGCAACAAAATATTTGGCGAATATGCTATTTACTGGTACAACACCTACCAGAAAGGACATTGTGCTGATGCCACCGCTCAGAAGTACCTCGGTATTATTAATAATCACTTAGAGCCGTTATACAATATGCATCTTTCAGAAATTACCAAGAGTGATATTCAGAATTTAATAAATATGCAAGAAGGACATCCTGATACACAGCGCATGATAAAGGTCACTGCGAATCAGATTTTTGAATCAGCCATTGATGATGAACTTATTTATAAGAATCCTTGTAAGAAGATAAAAGTTAAGCAGGCTTCCGGACAGACCAAGGCTCGAGCTCTAACCGATGCTGAAAAGAATGCTATTTCTGAACTAAAAAGAGAACATGCCTTTTCGCCGAAAGAGCAGCTTTATGTTGATACACTATATGTGTCTGGCTTAAGGCCTGAAGAAGCTCTTGCACTCACTTTTTCAGATATTAAAGATAATACCATTACTGTGAATAAAGCCTTGAAATGGAAAGGTGGCAAAGGATTGAAAGAACCAAAGAGCAAGGCCGGATATCGTCATGTGGATGTTCCAGCCTGGTATCAGGAAGAAGTGAACTCTTTTCATCTTGATAATAATACCAAGTTTATCTTTACTGGTATTAATGGGGACCTTATTTCTCAGAGTACCTATAAACGTTTTTGGCTCGGTATCTGGAATAAGATAAATGTGAAGCTTGGTGGCAAGCCCAAAATTGTAGTTCAGAACGTCGTAAAGGATCCTGGTATTGCCGTCACTGACCTTACCCCATATATGTTCCGTCATAACTACTGTACTATGCTTTATGAGTTAAAAGTAGATGTAAAAGAAGCATCTAGAATTATGGGACATTCAAATGTTAGAATCACTCTTGATATCTATACCCATCTGGATTCCATAAAGTCAACTATATGTCAAAAAGTTGCAGGAATTACTCTTTAGAACCGTTTTTTACTCGATATTTACTCGATAATTCTATTTTTTTTGTGCAAAATCACAATGAAAAATCGGTCATTTTTTCGAACGTATGTATCAAACTCGATACTACTCGATATTTATTTTACCTCATTTGCACCTACTTGTACCTATTACCAAAAAGGATGTAACCCTTGATTTATCAAGGATTACAGCCTTTTTTCTAGTTAAGCTGGCAACGGGAATCGGACCCGTGACCTCCGCACTACCAATGCGACGCTCTACCGACTGAGCCATGCCAGCAATTCTGTCGGAACTAATCCCGACTTGTAATACTATACTATAGAGAGCTATGATTGTCAATACTTTTCTACAGCATAATGTCAGATTTTTCTTTGCTATGCTCAATCTTCATATTTAACTTCCGGAACGGAATTGCAATTACAAGTCCAATCAGAAGTGAGATTATAATATAGATGCCCAAGATGCCGAGGCATTTCCAATAAGTCATTCCATACATACCACCGATGGTCTCCCGGAGTGCATCCATTCCATAAGGGAATGGGAAGAAACGGTAAATCCGCTGATAGATTGCCGGCAGTACTTCGATTGGGAAGGAACCGCCTGCTCCTGCTACCTGGATAACCATAATGACTACCGCCAAAGCCTCTCCGACATTTTCAAAGGCTACCGTTAATGCGTACATAAATAAGGTAAATACAAAGCTGCAGCATGCGCAGGCAAGCCAGAATAAGAATGGGTTATGGCATTGTATCTTAATATAAAACAAATCTCCCAGTGCAGTAATCAATGCCTGCACCTGTCCAATCAGGAAGAATGTAATATATCTTCCAAAGAATTTCTGGTAAGGTTTTGCATTCGGTATTTTCTCATCCGGAAGTACCTTTACATGAATGATTGCCACCAGAATCAACGCACCTACCCACAATGCCAGTACCGTATAGAACGGTGACATTGCCGAACCATAATTGGAAATCGGATAAATCTCTTTCGTCTCCATATTGACCGGAGAAGATAAGAAATCTCCTAACAAAGTCGGGTCGGTCTCTAAGATTTTCATCAAAGCCTGATACTGGTCACTGATTTCCAGAGCACTGAGACTTGTAATCACACTGTCAAGTCCGGTCTTCATTTCCTGTGCTGCTGCCAGTGAATCACTTAAGCTTTCATTTCCCTTATCGAGGGTTTCACTATAAGCATCCAATACTTCCGATACTTCATCAAAATCTCCATCGACACCATTTAAAATTGCCTGTGTCTGATTCAGTGACCCCTGCATGGACTGAATGGTTGTCTCCAGCTGACCTTTTACCGAATAGTCAAACGTATCTTTTAAAGCTTTTATTTTGGTCTTACAGGAAGTTATTTCGGTAGATATTTCAGTGTTTAAAGTATCCTTTGCAGTAGTTAAATCTGTGACATTATTCTGGACACTGTTTAAATCTGCTTCAATTTTATCTAACTGTGCTTCGATTTCTGCAATCTGACCGGAAACACTTTCATCATCCTTCCAGTCTGCCACACTGTTTTCAAATAACTGACGGATTAGCGGCATCATATTAATTGCGCTCTGTAGTCCGCCGGAAGATAAATCACCATAGTTATCCAACTGATCTAAGGCATTCTGTATCAGCGTATTGATGTTGTCAAGGCTGTCGGCTGCTGTATTAAGATTTGCTGAAATAACCTCAGCCAAAGCACTGGCATTAAGGCTGCCGGAATTCAATGCTCCCTGCATGGTATTTACCGTATTCGAACCATCATCTACCATCGTATTCAGATTCGGCAGCATAACCTGTGTCGTATCAATCAGGCTGGATGCCGAATTGGTAATGCTGACAAAAGAATTCAGCAATGCAATATAGCCGTCCAAATCTCCGCTTAAATCATCAAGCTGTGTCAGAAAAAGATTTATCATAGAGCCGGAATCCATTCCATTTTCTACCATGACATCATTTACCTTTAACATGACTTCTGCCAGAGTGCTGACAAAGGTTGCATTTACCTGTTCCTGCACTGCCGTTTTTGCCTTGGATGTAATCTTTGGTGCAATGGCATTTTTCTTCTCATTTTCATAATAAATAATCTGCGGATTCTGTACTTCTCCGTTAAGGAAGCTTATCATTTTCTCGGAGAAATCCTCGGGAATAATCAGTGCCGCATAATATTCACTGCTGTATACACCGTCGGTTGCTTCATCCATGGTATCAGTAAACTGCCAGCCCATAGTCTGATTGGCTTTCAGGGCATCAATGACGCTGTCTCCGATATTTAAAGGCAGACCTCCCATGTCAATTCCCTCATCTGCGGAATATACTGCTATCTTAAGATTTGATGTAGATTCCGGTCCATACGGGTCCCAGTTGGACAATATATTAAACCATGCGTACAGTGATGGAATAATGGAAAGACCTATTACAATAACCACTGCTACCACATTTGTGCTGACTCTCTTAAAATCCCGGTAAAAGATTCTAAAAATATTTTTCATGTGTTATCCCTCTGCTACTCCTTTGTGCTATCCGTTAAAAGTTCCTGCTCTGCCGTCTGAAGTACGGTACGAATCCGTTCTTCTACCTGGGCAATTCCATCGCCAATCAGTGCATCTCTCTCCTGCTGTTCCCGGTTGGAAATCTCATTTAATTTTTCCTGTAATTTATAATCTGAATATTCTACAAAGATTAAATATCCTGCCAGAATAAACAGCGATACAATCCACAGAATCAAAAATACAATTTTTGAGCTTTCTGTCCAGAATAACAATGCCAGGAAAATCAGTGGAATAATGATAAGACACCGCAATCCGATGCGGATACGTTTCTGGTTCTTCTTATGAATCTCCTGCTCATAGCCTAAAAGCATGTCATAAAGCTTTTCATAATCTTCTTTCTTTTCCATCTGCTCTTCACCTGCTCTCTTACATCATCTTCGTATCTTTCATTCGCTTTTCTACGAAATGATTGATACCCATAAATGGTACGCGAATCAGCAGTCCGATTAACAATGCCGCTGCTGCGAAAATCAGAAGCTCTGCCAGATTCTTCTCATAGGCTCCGCCATACATGCCGCCAATGGTTTCACGCATGGCATTAATAGCATATGGAAATGGGAAGAAAATATATACCCGCCGGTAAAATTCCGGCAATATCTCAATCGGATATGTTCCACCGGAACCTGCAATCTGAATAACGACCATTACAACCACCAGTGCTTTTCCAATATCTCCAAAGGAAAGTGTCAGTGCATAAATTAACAGCGTAAAGGTAAAGCTCGTCAGCGACGCCGCAAACCAGAACAATACCGGATTCTTCACCTGGCAATGCAGCAGATAAATATTACCCAGCACAATAATCAATGCCTGTATCTGTCCCATCACAAAGAAAATGAGATATCTTCCAAGGAAAAGCTGATACCGCTTCGGATTCGTCAAATCCTTTTCGGATGCCTTTACCTTAATCAGTGCCACCAGTACAATACCGCCTACCCAGAGTGCCAGTGTTGTATAAAATGGTGCAACCGCAGAACCATAATTTTTAATCTCATAAACCTGCTTTGTCTCCACTTTTACCGGCTGTGCAAAGAATTTACCATAGGATTCCGGATCGCCGCCCAAAAGTTCCATGATAATCTGCATCTGTTCATCTTCCGATGCTTCATCCAGCTTGCTGATTGCCTCTTCTATCTTTGTATCACAGGTCTGCAGCAATGTCTGAATCTGTGTAAAGCTTTCATCTGTAGCATCTACCATATCTAAGGTTCCATCGAAAATGGTTTCCATATCACCTAATGTATTATTCAGATTATTCAAAAGATTGGTTACATTGACCAGTATCTGGGATGCCGTATCCAATATTCCGGATACTCCAGGCACCAGATTATTGGTGTATACATTCTTCATATTTTCAATGGTCTTGCTGCAGGTAGACAATGCTGTATTCATTCCGCCTGTCACAGTATCTACCGCATCTTTTACTGCATCTGATGCATTGTCCGGCATCAGTGTCTCTAAAAGCTTCTGCATTTCTTCTGCATCCTGCTTCAACGCATCAATCTGTGACATCACATCATCCATATCCGTTTTCTGCTCGTCCGTAAAGCTCTCATCTGTCTTGAGTCCACTGATTGCTCCATAAAGCGACTGCAACTGGTCATTTAAAGTCTTGATATCATTCGTTGTTGTCTCAATACTTTCAGTTGTCTTCTTGGCAGAATCTCCCAGTCCGGCATTGGTAATATCCGTTGAAATCTTATTCAAAGAATTCTCAATATCCGTTAAGGTTGTCTCCACATTCTTGGAAAAATCTGAAAGTGTAGTATCCGTACTGTCTAATTGTGTCTTTGTTCCATTCAGGGAATTTACAGCTGAATCAATTTTATCTTCCACCTTTGACACACTGGAATTGGCTTCATCAATCCCTGCGCTCAGTTCTTCATTTCCGGACAGGAAGCTGTCTATCATGGCATCATAGTCCTTTAAATTCTGGCTGAGCTGCTCTAATTTCTGGCGGAATCCATCCACACCGCCATCTTCACTTATTTTCTCAGAAAGATTATCCATCTGGGCAAACATGGCACTTGCCGCTGTCTCAAGAAATGTCTCATTGATACTGGACTTTAATGTGCTCACTGCAGTATCGGTAATTTTCGTTGCAATGGCATTTTTCTTCTCATTCTCATAATATGTAATGGTCGGATTCTCCAGTCCTTTAGAAAAGATGCTGAACATGCTCTCGGAAAAGCGGTCACCAATAACTACTGCCGCATAATATTTTCCACTTTCTACTCCGTTGATTGCTTCATCAGAGCTGTCTACAAACTGCCAGCCTATGGACTTATTCTCCTTCAACTGCTCAATCACCTGAGCACCCATGTTGACGGTTGTGCCATCCTCTAATTTCATTCCTTCATCTTCAGATGCCACTGCAATATAGATATTTCCGGTGTTGGCATAAGGATCCTCGTTGGAATAAATATTAAACCATGCATACAAAGATGGAATAAAACACAATCCGATTGCAATGACCAGTGCGAAAAAATTCCTGCAAAGTCCTCTTACGTCCTTACGAAAAATGTGAATGATATTTTTCATGCTGTTATTTCCCTTTCAACTTCTTCTTTAAACGCTGTAACGCATTATCCACAGCCTTCGGCTCTTTTCCCATAGCTTCTGCAATCTGCTCATAGCGAAAGCCCTGCAGATAATACGACAACACTTCCTGTTCCATTTTGCTTAAAGTTTCATTTACTTTCCGCTTGAAATCTTCCCGGTCTTCCTGACTGATAAATAAATTCTCCGGATTCGCCTCATCTATAGTCTCTAACACATCCGCCAGATTCCTGCCTTCCGAATCCTCACTATCTGCATAAAGTGGTACATACGAATTGAGCGGTGCATGCTTTTTCCGATTGGAAGCCTCCACCGCTGTATACATCTGCCTTGCAATACAAAGGTCTGCGAAATGAAAAAAGCTGCTGTCTTTATCCGGCTGATAATCCCGGACAGCTTTAAACAGACCAATCATTCCCTCCTGAATCAAATCGTCCGTCTCACCACCAATGAGATAAAGTGCTTTTGCTTTTTTCTTAACCAGACTCTTGTATTTGTCCATCAGATAATCTGTAATTTCTTTTTCACCACTACGAAGTGCTGCAATTAATTCCTCATCACTCATGTTCTGATAAGATTGCATCTCTCTCTCCTGTTAACTTAATCTCTGTCTTACAATTTCATAAGCTAAAACACCTGTTGCTACCGATGCATTTAAGGAGTCAATATCTCCCTTCATTGGAATCGATGCCACAAAGTCACAGTTTTCTTTTACTAATTTGCTGACACCTTCTCCTTCATTTCCGATAACCAGTCCGATAGAACCTTTTAAATCCAGATCATACATGGTTGTGCCACCCATATCTGCACAGACAAACCACATGCCCTGCTCCTTTAATTCCCGGATGGTATTGGTAAGATTGGTTACCTTGGCTACCGGTGTATAATAAATGGCTCCTGCGGATGCCTTTGCTACGGTAGCGGTCAGTCCCACTGCACGGCGCTTTGGAATAATGACGCCATGGGCACCTGCCAGATTGGCAGTACGGATAATTGCACCCAAATTGTGCGGGTCTTCAATATTATCCAGCAAAATGACAAATGGTGCTTCATTTTTCTTTCTGGCATTTTCTAAAATATCTTCTACCGTTGCATAAGAAAATGCTGCTGCCATGGCAATGACACCCTGATGCTTCTTCGTCTCTGACAACTGCTCTAAACGCTCTTTTGCCACAAACTGTACCAGCGTATCATGCTTTTTCGCTTCTCTTAAAATGGTCTGAATGGGACCGTCTTTACAGCCATCTAATACAAACAGCTTGTCTATGGTTTTTCCGGAACGAAATGCTTCTAAAACTGCATTTCTTCCTTCTATCTTCGTGCTTTCCGCCTGTGTGTTTTCCATCTGCATTTCTTCCATTCTACTTTCCTCCTGCCAGGTCATTCTTTCCGGTCTTCACATTATAGTGTCTGATTGCTTCTTTCGCCAGTTCCAAAATCCGCTCAAACTGATCCGTCAGATATAAATAGCCCATCAATGCTTCAAAGCCGGTGGCACGGCGATAATCTGACATAGTTGCGTTTTTTGCCATGGTCGGAGACTTGGCATTTCTGCCTCTGCGGTAAATTTCCGTTTCGTCTTCCGTAAGCATCGGAGTCAGTGTCTCCATCATCGTTGCCTGCGCATGTGCTTTCACCAGATGGCTGGTGGTCTGATGCAGACGGGATGCCTTGGTATTGCCTTTTCCAACTACAATGCTTCTTATGACAAGGTCATAAATGCCATCTCCTATGTAGGCAAGTGCCAAAGGGGAGTAGGTTGCTACATCCACCTTTGGCAGGTCAAAATATTCTTTGATATGGGAATCTATGCCTTTTTCCATTTTACACCCTCTCTGGTATCCTCTAAGACAATTCCTTTTTCCAAAAGTTCATTACGAATTGCGTCTGCTTTGGCAAAATCTTTTTCCTTCTTTGCAGCCTTACGCTCTTCGATTTTTTCTAATACATATGCTTCTAAATCTGCATCGATTTCATCGGCAGGATTTGCTACTTCTCCCGCTGCTAAATCAAGAGATAATACATAATCAAAATCTTTTACCAGTGCAAGCTTGGTTGCATCGGTCATATCGGCTTTCAATACTTCATATACTACAGTCAGTGCCATGGAAGTATTTAAATCATCCTCTAATGCCTGCAGGAATTTCTCTTTGTATGCATCAAATTTATCCTGCTCTACTTCTGTAGACGCATCCAGTTTTGCAATGGTCTTACGAAGCTTTACATAGGAATTTTCCATATTATCCATTACTTCATAAGAGAATTCCAATGGCTTTCTGTAATGGGACTGCAGACAGAACATACGATATACCAGCGGCAGATAACCTTTTTCTTCCAATAAGGAAACGGTCAGGAAATCTCCCTTGGATTTACTCATTTTTCCTGATTTATCATTCAGATGATGCACATGGAACCAGTAATTACACCATTTGTGTCCAAGATATGCTTCACTCTGTGCAATCTCATTGGTATGATGTGGAAAAATATTATCCACACCACCACAGTGAATATCCATATATTCGCCTAAATGCTTCATGCTGATGCAGGAGCACTCGATATGCCAGCCCGGATAACCAACGCCCCATGGACTATCCCATTTCAGTTCCTGGTTATCGAATTTGGACTTGGTAAACCACAATACAAAATCACTCTTGTTGCGCTTATTTTCATCCTCAGATACGTCATCACGGACACCTACCATCAGCTCTTTTTCGCTCTGGCTGGAGAATACATAATAATCATCTAATTTTGATGTATCAAAATATACATTTTCTCCGGCAATATATGCATAGCCTTTCTCTAAAAGTACCTCTATCATATGAATAAATTCCGGGATACAATTGGTTGCCGGCTCTACCACATCCGGACGTTTGATATTTAATTTGGAGCAATCGGAAAAGAATGCATCGGTATAATACTTTGCAATCTCCATAACGGTCTTATGCTCACGCTTTGCGCCCTTTAACATTTTATCCTCACCGGTATCTGCATCACTGGAAAGATGTCCTACGTCTGTTATGTTCATGACACGCTTTACATCATAACCTGCATAGCGAAGTGTTTTCTCTAATACATCTTCCATAATATAGCTGCGCAGATTTCCGATATGTGCAAAATGATATACGGTTGGTCCGCAGGTATACATTTTCACTTTGCCATCTTCGTTTGGCACAAAGGTCTCTACTTTTCTTGTAAGGGTATTAAAAATCTTTACGTTGTTCTCCATGTTATCCTCCATCGTTCCTGGAATTACTTATTTAATTCTTTTCTACTTCCTGCTTTAATGCCTTTATCTCTTTTTCCATATCAATGATACGATTGCATAATTCTGAATTTTCCCGCTGCAATACATTGATGTCTTCCTGTACCGGGTCCGGCAGATTGCACTGATCCATATCACTGCGCGGAATTTTTACATTGTTACGTTTTACGATTCGTCCCGGAACACCTACTACCGTACAGTTTGGCGGCACCTCTTCAATTACCACACTTCCGGCACCGATTTTCGAATTCTCGCCTACCGTAAAGGAACCGATGATTTTTGCTCCGGCACTTACCATTACATTATCCTCTAAGGTCGGATGACGTTTTCCGGTCTCCTTACCGGTTCCGCCCAGGGTTACACCCTGATATAAGGTTACATTATCTCCGATAATTGATGTCTCTCCGATGATAACGCCGGTACCATGGTCGATAAAGAATCCTTTTCCAATTACTGCGCCCGGATGTATCTCAATTCCGGTTTTTCTTGCTGCCTTCTGTGAAATATATCTTGCCCGGAAGAAATGTCCCTTCAGGTAATGCTTATGTGCACGCCTATAACTAAGCATAACACGAAATGACGGATAAAGCAAAACCTCCATTGGAGATTTTAATGCCGGATCACGCTCCTTGATAATCTCAAATTCCTCTTTTAATTCTTTTATAAAACCCATGATTACAGCCTCCTGTTCACTGTATAGATTCTTTCCTTTATGCATGCAAGCCTGCAATTTTTCTCGCGGAGCGATTTTTTACTTTACAGAAAAGCAATTTCCTATAAAGTAAAAAATCGTCTCTATATAAATATAGAGACGAAGTTATTCCGCGGTTCCACTCTAAGTAAAGCATTGCTGCTTTCCCTCAATACACGTAACGTGTGCTATTCGTTCCTGGCTACTTGCTTTCACCGGGACTGCTTCCGGATGCACTTCATATACTTTGGAATCAAGACTGCTTTCAGCCGATGACCGTCTCTCTCTTTTATTCACGCATGTATACTACTCTTTCCGTTCACTGCATTTATCAATTCATTTCTGAATCATTTTTAAATTCTTTTTACGCTACTAGTTTATGCACGAATTGCCATTTTGTCAATAGAAAAGTTATTTTCCGCATCCCGGGCAGCCTGCACAATTTCGTTCACTGCCTCCCACTGCTATGCTGTTTTCATAGATACTTGAGATAGCACAGATTGCCTGGGAGCTGATTCCATCTTCGCTTCCGGTAAAGCCAAGCCCTTCCTCTGTGGTTGCCTTTACATTTACCTGACTGACGTCTATCTTCAATGCCTGTGCAATATTTTCTTCCATCTTCTCAATGTGCGGACGCATCTTTGGCTTCTGGGCAATAATCGTAGCATCGATATTATCAATGACATAATTCTCTTTCTCTAAAAGCTGTCCCACTTCTTCCAATAATTTTATACTGGAAATCCCCTCATATGCCGGGTCTGTATCCGGAAAATGCTTTCCGATATCTCCTAAAGCCGCTGCCCCCAGCAACGCATCCATGATGGCATGTAACAATACATCTGCATCCGAATGTCCCAGCAAGCCAAGACTGTGCGGTATCTCCACTCCGCCTATGATTAATTTTCTTCCTTCTACTAATTTATGAACATCATATCCCATTCCTACTCGCATGTGATTACCTGCTTTCTTTTTTTCTTTTCAACTTTCCGGCTCTCTGCTTCCGCCCTATCTCGGTCCAGCTCCGCAGTGCATGCGGGAAGCTGCCATGCACCTTCCTGCTCTCGGGCTTTCGCCCTATCTCGGTCCAGCTCCGCAGTGCATGCGGGAAGCTGCCATGCACCTTCCCGCTCTCGGGCTTTCGCCCTATCTCGGTCCAGCTCCGCAGTGCACGCGGGAAGCTGCCATGCACCTTCCCGCTCTCGGGCTTTCGCCCTATCTCGATCCAACTTCGCAGTGCCACGCAGGAAGCTGCTTTGCATCTTCCTGCTCTCGGGCTTTCGCCCTATCAAAAACAAGGAAAATCCAGCTTTGTCTGCAAGCAGCCAATCTGGATTTTTCCTGTTTTTGGCACTGCTCAATGCTTACGGACATTATACCACACTGGAGGTATTTTCTGATAGCTGTTTATAGATTTCTTTTTTCATATTATTTCCTGTTTTGCATCATACTATTGTATCAGGAGGTATTTTATGAATTCTAAAAAACTTTTTATCTGGGGTTTTCTCTTTATGTCCGTAATTGGAACCCTATTACATTTTGTCTATGAATGGTCCGGTAACAATTCCATCGTACGGCTTTTTGCACCATGGAATGAATCCACCTGGGAGCACATGAAGCTTCTGTTCTTTCCGATGCTAGCTCTTGTGCTGTTTCTCTTTTTCAAGCTTCCGGAACAAAGTCCGATTCCTGTGGCACTCTCCATTGGGACACTGGTCGGATTGGCATTGATTCCAATTCTCTTCTACACATACACCGGTGTGCTGGGCTTCTCTGTCATGGCGATTGATATTGCTATTTTCTACATCAGTGTTCTGGGTGCCTTTCTTATCGGATGGTTTCTGAACGATAACCGCGAACTTGCCAACCGCAGGGGACTGCTACTTACCTGCCTTGTAATTCTTGCAATTCTGTTTTTTATCTTTAGTTACTATCCGCCTGAGATTGGACTTTTTCAGGAGCCATAAGCTATTTTTAAATATAGAAGCAGGTAGGTAAGGGATTTACAAGAAATTGGGTAAGAAACACTCTGTTTGAAGTGTTTCTTACCCAATTTACTACGATGCAACTCTTCTGGCTTCCCGGAATTGCGACTTTGCTGAGCTAGATTGGGCAAAATAAAGACTGTTTCCAGCTTTTTGCCCAATTTGCTACAATACGGTGCTTTCCGCTTCTGAAAATTGCGACTTTGCTAAGCTAGATTGGGCAAAATAAAGATTGTTTCCAGCTTTTTTGCCCAATCACAACTGTTCTATACGGGAACTAGACCAGAAGCTCTCTTCGCCGCCCACGCACTACCAAAATCCACCACTGACAGATTCCACGCACCGACAGAATTCACCACCTGCAGTTCTTTCCAGACCCCCAGGCCTTTTCTTGCTACTCGCAAAAAAAGAATCCTGCATCTGCAAGATTCTTTTTCAGTAGCGGAAGGGAGATTTGAACTCTCGACACCACGGGTATGAACCGTGTGCTCTAGCCAACTGAGCTATTCCGCCATATTCAATTATTTGTTTTGGAATGGGACCTACAGGGCTCGAACCTGTGACCCTCTGCTTGTAAGGCAGATGCTCTCCCAGCTGAGCTAAGATCCCATATTCCTGCGGGTTACTCATCTGCAACCCGCTTTGCTAGTATACTATATAGGAATAGTGAAGTCAAGCACTTTTTCAAAAATATTTTTGAAATATTTAAAATTTTTGAAAATATTTCAAGATTCAAAATTACTCCAATAATTCTGTCAAGCTGCCGGATACCTGCCTTATGAGATACCTTTGCAAATCATACATCTCTCCTTCTCCCTACTCCTTCGCAATAAACAAGACGCCCAGTGTTCCCGGTCCACAGTGGCTGGATACTACACCACCCGCTCTGGTCTCTAAAATTTCATAAAAGACATGCAGGTCATTGAGATAAGCCCGTACCTTATCTACGATTTCCGGAGCACTGCCGGAATGAGTGATAAATACGCGTTCCGGCCGGGCATTCTTCATTGCTTCCTCCATGTCTTTCACATAAGAGAGCACAACCTTTTCCATATTGCCACGGTATTTCTTGCCCGGTCCCATCTTACCATCCTCAACACCAATCCGCGGATGAAGCTTTAATGCACCTCCGGCTAAGGCAGCCAGTCCACTGCATCTGCCACCACGATAAAGATAGGTTAAGGTGTCTACCACAAAGCTTGCCCGAACCAGAGGCTTTAATTCTTCAATGCGTGCAGTAATCTCTGCTGCACCCTTTCCCTGCTGTGCCATTTCGGCTGCTTCTATGACAAGAAGTCCGATACCGGTAGAAAGATTTGCTGAATCGATTACAGTCACCAGATTTTCCGCATTCAGTTCTTCCGCTGCAAGACGCATCACATTCATGGAAGAAGACATCCCGGATGCAATGGCAAAACAGATAACCTCCTGACCTTTTTCTACATAAGGCTTTAACAATTCTACTGCCTGCTCTGCGGATGGTGCTGAAGTCTTTGGAGTGGTCTTGTGTTCATCCGACCAGTCAAAAATCTCCTGCGGAGTAATATTTACTCCATCCAGATATTCTTCGTCACCTAATAAAATGTGAAGCGGAAGAATGGTAATATCATAACGTTTTACCAGTTCTTCAGATAAATCACAGGTACTATCTGAAATTATCTTTACCATATCAAAAACCTCCCAAAATAAAAATTTACATTTCTTCCAGTAGACGTTCTACCAGTTTTACACAATCAGCTGCATCCGGGGAATAGCCATCTGCACCGATTTCATCTGCAAAGCTCTGTGTAATTGCTGCGCCACCGACGATAATCTTGCTGTTGCAGCCGCGCTCTTTTGCCAGTTCTACCACATCCTTCATACGCATCATGGTAGTGGTCATCAGGGCGGAAAGTCCGATAATCTGGGCATTTTCTTTTAACGCTGTATCCACAATAATATCCGCTGCCACATCCTTGCCAAGGTCTAAGACACGATAACCATAGTTACGGAGCATCAGTGCTACCAGATTCTTACCGATATCGTGTATGTCACCTTCTACGGTTGCAATAATAATGGTTGCCTTTGGCTCTGCGTCCTTATCTTTGGAAAGCATTGGCTCCAAGTATTCAATGGCATGCTGCATGGTCTGCGCACTGGAAATCAGCTGCGGCAGGAAATAAATCTGTTTGTCAAAAAGAACACCTACTTCATTAATGGCAGGAATCAACTGTCCATTAATAATCGCTCCCGGTTCTTCTCCTGCTGCCAAAGCTTTATCTACTTCTTTTAAAATATTGCCCTTATTTCCCTTTAATACACAATCAAATACCGGATTTGCCGGCTCTAAAGTGCCTGCCGAAGCTGCGTTATCGGTTGCCGGAGCTTCCTTCTGTGCCCGCTGGTTCATCCGATTGATATAGCGGATATCGGAACCTTCTTTATGTAAAAGCATATCCGAAGCCACTGCCGCATTCATTAATAAATCCTGGGATGGATTTGCAATTGCCATCGTAAGTCCTTTTGCAATTGCCATGGTAAGAAATGCACTGTTTACATAAATACGTTCCGGCAGACCGAAGGAAATATTGGAAAGTCCACAGGCTGTGGCAAGGCCCAATTCATCCTTACAATACTGGATGGTATCGAAACATTCCAATGCTGCCAGCGGATTGGCACCTACCGTTGCTACCAGTCCGTCCACGATAATATCTTCTTTATGAAGACCGATTTTTAAGGCGGCATCTAAAATGGTACGGACAATCTGCCGCTTCTCTTCTGCGTCTTTTGGAAGTCCCTCGTCAGAAAGCGGAAGCAAAATAAACATTGCTCCATATTTCTTTGCAATCGGAAGCAATTTTTCGAATTTCTCTTTTTCTAAGGAAATAGAGTTAATCAAAGCTCGTCCCGGATAAATACGAAGTGCTGCTTCAATAATATCCACATGGGATGAATCGATACAAAGCGGACAATCCACTGTATAAGTAACCTCATGAATGGTATTTAACATCATCTGTTTCTCATCAATTCCATTCATACCCATATTGACATCCAGAATGGCTGCACCATTTTCTTCCTGCGCCCGTGCCATATCACGAACCATATTAAGGCTGCCTTCCCGAAGCTCTGCCTGCAATTTCTTCTTTCCGGTCGGATTAATCCGCTCACCAATTACCATAAATGGTCCGTCCAAATCAATTTCTACCGTCTTACGCTCGGAAGTAAGCACTCTTCGTCTTGGAGCTTCCACATGATGGATTCCCATTGGTTTTACTTTATCTGCCAATGCCTTGATATGTGCCGGGGTCGTTCCACAGCATCCACCAATAATCGAAACGCCTTCTTCGACTAATTTTGCACCAACTTCCGCAAATTCTTCCGGTGTGGTCTTGTATACCGTTACACCATCCTCTAATTCCGGTAATCCGGCATTTGGCTTTGCCAAAACAGGAACATAGGCATATTCTACGGTCTGGCGAATCGGCTCTAACATTTCCTCTGGTCCTGTGGAGCAGTTCATTCCCACTGCATCAGCACCCAGGCTCTGCAACGTAACTACCGCAGTTACCGGATCTGTTCCATACAAGCTTCTGCCATCCTCATTATAAGTCATACTTGCCATAATCGGCAAATCACAGGTTTCACGGATTGCCAGCACAGCGGCTCTTGTTTCCTGCAGACTCATCATGGTCTCAATGATAAATAAGTCTACTCCCGCATCTGCCACAACTTTGACCTGTTCTTTATAAATATCTACCAGTTCTTCAAACTGCAATTCACCCATCGGATAAAGCTGCTGACCGGTCATGGTAATATCACCGGCTACCAGCGCTTTTCCGCCTGCTGCCTCTTTGGAAATGGCAACTAATTGCTGGTTCATCTCTACCAGCTTATCTGCCAGTCCATATTCTTCTAATTTAATGCGGTTTGCAGTAAAGGTCGGTGCCAAAAGAATCTGTGTTCCAGCCTCCACATAAGCCCGCTGCAAATCTATCATGGTCTGTGGATGCTCTAAAATCCACTGCTCCGGGCAGACTCCTACCGGCATTCCTGCATTCTGAAGATTGCTTCCGGTTGCACCATCTAAGATAACCGGTCCATTTTTTACTAATTCCTTAAATTCCTCTCTTGTCATCTGCGTTCTTCCTCCTGTCGGATTGCCTCAATAATTCTCGCAATTAAGCCCGTCCGGTTAAATGGTGTCATAAAATAAAATCCGTCTGCAATATCATATAATTTTGCTGCGATTTCAACAGATAATTCAATTGCCACTTCTTCTGCCTCTTCTCTTGTCATATCTTCCCGATACCGGTTTACAATTTCATCGGAAACATGGATGCCCGGCATCTCATTTTTCACAAACATTGCATTCTTATAGCTTACCAGCGGCATAATACCGCACATGATTTTGGTGTCAATGTGTTCTTTGATATAAGTCAGTCTTTCCACATCTTCCTCGGTATATACCGGCTGTGTCAGGAAATAACCGCATCCTGCTTCCGCTTTACGCTTCATCCGTTCAATAATCGCATCCGGATTGGCGCCATGATAATTCAGTGCACCACCATAATAAACCGGCTCCTGTGCAAAAACTTCTAAATTCATTTCCTTAACATACTGCATCAGTTTGATGGAATTGAAATCAAAAACAGAAGTCACTCTTTCGCGGTCTGCCCTTGAAACCGGGTCTCCGGTCACAATCAGGAAATGGCGGACATCATTCATATGCATGCCTAAAAGACCTGCCCGAAGCGCAATCACATTGCGGTCACGACAGCTGATATGCGGCATTACTGCCACACTGGTCTTCTGCTGGATTTTCACTGCCAGCTGTCCGGCATCCATTCTCGCCCGCGCCATTGGGGAATCGGAAAGGGTAATCAGATCCACATTACATTTTCTTAAATCTTCTGCTCCTTTCATAACCTTGGATGCATCCTCGGAAAATGGCGGGTCCAATTCTACAATATAAGCCTTCTCCCCACGGGAAAGCTTCTCTTCAAAAATAGATGGAGTTCTTGTAACCTCCTGCGTTACTACATTTTCAATTTTCTTTGCTGCCTTCGGCACATCCTGTAACTCGCCAGAAAGCAAAGCAATATATTCCGGTGTGGTTCCACAGCAGCCACCTAAAATATCTGTGCCAAGGGCTGCAATATCCTTCATTTTTTCTGCATAATAAGATGCATTATTGGAATAAATTGTCTTTCCTCGCAAAGTATATGGGTACCCTGCATTTGGAAGTGCTGATACGAATTTGTCACTGGAGAACTTCAGGTTCTTCATAAACTGATACATGTGGGTACTGTCCAGTTCACAGTTAAATCCATAGGCATCCACATTTTCCATCTCGGAAGCTTCTACTGCCACACGTTGCATAGAGAGACCGGAGCGGGTGTATCCACTTTTGTCAAACGCAAACTGCACCAGAATAAATGCGTCTGATTTTTCTTTGATATATGCCGTCACCGGCTCAATATAGGTAAAGTCACTCTGTGTCTCAAATACAAAACAGTCTGCGCCACAAGAAAGGAAGGTGTCACAAATTTCTTTGTACTCCTGTAACACATTGTCATAGTCCTGATGGTCAAGATCATAAATCGGTCCTAAATCTGCTCCGATAAATACCGGAATCTCTTTTCCATTTTCTGCCTGAAATGTGGTTACTGCTTCCTTTGCAATCTCATAGCCCGCCCGGACTGTCTCTTTTACTTCCTGCATATCTGCAAGAAACATGGTATTTGCTGCAAATGTATTGGTGCGGATCAGCCTTGCTCCCGCACGCAGATATTCTAAATGAATCTCCTTAATCTGCTCCGGATTCTTAAGATTCTCCTTTTCTGCAATCACGGTATCTTCGCTGTATTTTTCCTCATAATAAGTGCCCATGGCACCATCGGTTATCAGTCTTTGTTCTTTGATATATTCCTTTATATTCATAATATGCTCCAGTTTATCTTACATTTGAATTCCTACTAATTATATATGTAAGCTCCTTTTCCTGCAACTTAAAAATATAAATTTAATCCGGTGATTTGCTTTTTTCATTTTCTGTGCTACACTGTTATTCATTGACAATGATATTTTCAAATACAAAGGAGTACACTTGATGAATTCAGTAAAGTTAATTGCCTTAGACATTGATGGCACCCTCTATAATAAAGACGGTGTCATTACCTCTTATAATAAAGAAATGATTCGAAAAGCCGTAGAAAACGGGATTACCGTTATTATCTCCACCGGCCGGCCTTATATCGGTCTTCCTGTGGATGAAATGAAGGAGCTTGGCATCCAATATGCCATTACTGCCAACGGTTCTGCGGTATACCGCGTCCCGGAAAAGGAACTGCTCTTAGATGAAAGCATGGATACCGATTTAAGTGTCCGGCTGTTACGCAAGCTCTATACGCAGTCTCTTCATATCGATGCCTTTATCAATGGTGACGGCTATACCCAGTTTTCCACCAGCGAGCTTACCAACCTATTAGATATTCCGGATTCCTTAAAAAAATATATCCAGACCACCCGGAAGACGATTACTGACTTAGCTGCTTATATCGAAGAACATAAACTTTGTGTTTCAAAACTGACTTTAAACTTTGCACCGGATGCAGATGGAAGCTATACCACAAGAGAAAAAACAAAAGAAATCTTAGACACCTTCCCGGAAGTCACTTATGTGTCCGGCGGTTTTCATAACTTAGAAGTTACCAGATGCGGCATTGCCAAATCCAAGGGTCTTAAATTCCTCTGTGATTACCTCCACATTTCCATGGAAGATACCATGGCGGTAGGTGACAGCGAAAATGATCTCGATATCGTCAAAGCTGCCGGCATTGGCGTTGCCATGGGAAATGCGCAACAGCTCTTAAAAGATTCGGCTGATTTCATTTCCCTTTCTAATGAAGAAGATGGTGTTGCATACGCAATCGAGCGGTTCTGCTTTTAACAGAACCGCTCGGTTTTTATTTTACTATTTTATTTAAAGTATGCTACTCCACTTTCGAACAGCTTCATATCCTGCTCGCCGTAAATGTTGACTGCAACAGACTCTCCACGACGCTCTGCGTGTGCCATCTTACCAAGGACACGTCCGTCCGGGCTGGTGATACCCTCGATTGCCATGTAAGAACCATTTACGTTCCACTCTTCGTCCATGGTTGGAACACCGGCTTCGTTTACATACTGGGTTGCCACCTGACCATTCTCGAAAAGCTTGTCTAACCACTCCTTCGGAGCAACGAAACGACCTTCTCCATGAGATGCCGGGTTACAGTATACGCCGCCAAGCTCAGCCTGTGCTAACCATGGGGACTTGTTGGTCACTACCTTGGTATATACCATCTTGGAAATATGACGTCCGATGGTATTGTAGGTCAGAGTCGGTGAATCCGGTCTCTGGTGTGTAATCTTGCCGTAAGGAACCAGACCTAATTTAATCAGTGCCTGGAATCCGTTACAGATACCAAGTGCAAGACCGTCACGCTCATTTAAAAGCTTGTTTACAGCTTCTTTCATCTTCTCATTACGGAATGCTGTTGCAAAGAATTTTGCTGAGCCTTCCGGTTCATCTCCTGCAGAGAATCCACCAGGGAACATGATAATCTGTGCTTCATCAATTGCTTTTACAAATACATCAACAGAATCACGGATGTCTTCTGCATTTAAGTTCTTAAATACCTTTACGGTTACATCTGCACCTGCATTTTCAAATGCTTTCGCACTGTCGTACTCGCAGTTGGTTCCCGGGAATACCGGAATAAATACATGTGGGCGGGCAACCTTGTGCTTGCAGACATAAATGTCTCTTGTATCGTAAAGTCCGCTCTTCACTTCCTCTGTTCCGGTGGTTGCTCTGGTTGGGAATACTTTCTCTAAAGTCTGTCCCCATGCTTCGATTGCTTCATCCATGGAAATGCTCATATCACCATAGATAAAGTTCTTGCTGTCATTTACTGCACCCACAACAGCTCCGTTTGCTGCAAGACCTGCTGCTGCAAGGATTTCCTGTGCTTTTGCAACTTTATTTTCCGGAACTTCTGCTACGATATTTCCAAAGCCCGGTGCAAATAATGTTTCTTTTGTTACATCTGCATTTACAGTAACGCCAAGTTTATTACCAAATGCCATCTTGCTGACTGCTGCTGCAAGACCTTTTCCGTCTAATGCATAAGCTGCTACGATAACGCCTGTCTCAGTCATTTCATGAATTGCATCATAAAGCTTCATAACCTGTGCGTAATCCGGCATATCATAAGCATCTTTTTCGATGGTAAATAACATCAGCTTATCATTTTCTTTCTTAAGCTCCGGTGTGATAACATCTTTTTCTTTTGCTACATCAACTGCAAAGGATACCAGTGTTGGCGGTACATCAATTTCATTGAAGGAACCGGACATGGAGTCCTTTCCACCGATGGATGGAAGTCCGAAACCAATCTGCGCATTATAAGCACCAAGCAGTGCTGCAAATGGCTGGCTCCAACGACTTGGCTCCTCCGACATTCTGCGGAAGTATTCCTGGAATGTGAAACGAATCTTGTGGAAATCACCACCGGCTGTTACGATACGGGAAACAGACTCTAATACTGCATAAGCTGCTCCATGGTATGGGCTCCATGAAGATAAATATGGATCAAATCCGTAACTCATCATGGTTACTGTATCGCATTTTCCATTCATAACCGGAAGTTTTGCAACCATACTCTGTGTCTCGGTCAACTGATATTTTCCACCATATGGCATGTATACACTGCCTGCTCCGATGGAACCGTCAAACATTTCTACGAGGCCCTTCTGGGAACATACGTTAAGGTCTTTTAATTCATTTAACCATGCAGCTTTCATATCGCCTGCTGCAACTGCTTCTTCTACAGCCTTTGTACTGATTTTATTTAAATAATTCTCTTCTTTTACCGGAAGCTCTACCTTTACATCAGTCTCCTGATGTGCTCCGTTGGTGTCTAAGAATGCTCTGGAAAGATTTACAATTTCTTTTCCTCTCCAGGATAATACTAATCTTGGCTCTTCGGTTACAACGGCAACTTTCACAGCCTCTAAGTTTTCTTCTTTCGCATAATCTAAGAACTGCTGTGCATCTTCCGGTGCAACAACAACTGCCATACGCTCCTGAGACTCGGAAATAGCAAGTTCTGTTCCGTCCAGTCCGGCATATTTCTTAGGTACTTTATCCAAATCAACCTGTAATCCGTCTGCAAGCTCTCCGATTGCTACGGACACCCCGCCGGCACCAAAGTCATTACATTTCTTAATAATGTGGGCAACTTCTTCTCTGCGGAAAAGTCTCTGAATCTTACGCTCGGTAGGTGGGTTACCTTTCTGAACCTCTGCTCCACAGGTATCAATGGATTCTGTATTGTGTGCTTTGGAGGAACCGGTTGCTCCACCACAGCCATCACGTCCGGTACGTCCGCCTAAGAGGATAATAATATCTCCCGGATCAGAAGTCAGTCTCTGAACGGCACGACGAGGTGCTGCTCCCATAACGGCTCCGATTTCCATTCTCTTTGCAACATAATCCGGATGATATACTTCTTTGACATATCCGGTAGCAAGTCCAATCTGGTTACCGTAGGAACTGTATCCCTGTGCTGCGCCGCGAACCAGTTTCTTCTGAGGAAGTTTTCCTTCCATGGTATCTTTTACAGATACGGTAGGGTCAGCAGCTCCGGTTACACGCATTGCCTGATAAACATAGGTACGTCCTGACAACGGGTCACGGATTGCTCCACCGAGACAGGTTGCAGCGCCACCAAACGGCTCGATTTCGGTTGGGTGGTTGTGGGTCTCATTCTTAAAGTTTACAAGCCACTCCTCTGTCTTGCCATCTACTTCAACAGGCACTACGATAGAGCAGGCATTAATCTCATCGGATTCTTCCTGATCCTGTAATTTTCCTTCTTTTTTCAGACGCTTCATTGCCATTAATGCAATGTCCATTAAGCAGACAAACTTGTCGTCTCTGCCTTCATACATTTTCTTATGTGTATCAAGATAATCCTCGTAAGTCTTTTCCATTGGCTCTTTATAGAAACCATCTTCAAATGCAACATTTTTCAGTTCGGTAGAAAATGTGGTATGGCGGCAATGGTCTGACCAGTAAGTATCCAGTACACGAATCTCGGTCATGGATGGGTCTCTATCTTCTTCTCCATGGAAGTAGTTCTGAATATGTAAGAAATCCTTGAATGTCATAGCAAGTCCAAGGGAATCATAGAGAGCTTTTAATTCCTGCTCCGGCATATCCTTAAATCCGGTCATAATCTTAACATCTGCAGGCTCCGGAAACTCTGTTACCAAAGTCTCAGGCTTCTCCATGCCGGTCTCTCTGGAATCTACCGGATTGATGCAGTGATGCTTGATTGCTTCTAACTGCTCAGCGTTGATATCTCCGTAAATAACATAAGTTGTTGCGGTACGGATAACCGGCTCTTCATCCTCTTTTAAAAGCTTCACACACTGCTCTGCAGAATCTGCTCTCTGGTCGAACTGTCCCGGAAGGAATTCAACGGAAAATACTTTTCCATCACCCATTTCAAAATTCTCTTCATAGACATCGTCTACCGGCGGCTCTGAAAATACAGTCTGAACTGCTCTTTTATATACATCATCGGAAATGTTTTCAATATCATAACGAATCAGGACACGTACCTTATCTACTGCGCTGATTCCAAGATAACTCTTAATCTCTGCATGTAACTCTTTGGCGCGTACTGCGTAAGCGTCTTTTTTCTCTACATACACTCTTCTTACCTTACTCATCTTCTACCTCCTGAATGTTTACTTTCTTATGCTCATTATAGCACGGCATTATGAATAAGAACAATTAATATATTTAATTTTATTTATAAGAGTTACTAATGTTGACACAGTTATAAGCGTCACTTATAATAAAGGAAAATATGCAGGATATGCATTCTGATATGATAAAGGAGCCATTATGGATATTAATTACGAATTATATAAAGTATTTTACCACGTTGCTACTTCCTTAAGCTTCTCGGAAGCCAGCAAGCAGCTTTACATTTCCCAGTCTGCAGTAAGCCAGTCCATCAAGACCTTGGAAAAGAAATTAGAGCAGCCGCTTTTCATCCGGAGCACCAAGAAAGTCCAGCTTACTCCGGCAGGACAGGTTCTGTTAAAACACATTGAACCTGCCATGAATCTCATCGCCCGCGGAGAAAACCAGCTCTTAGAGTCCAATACTCTTGGATTGGGTCAGCTTCATATTGCTGCCAGCGACACTATCTGCCGTTATTTTTTAGTACCTTATTTAAAAGAATTTCATAAGAAATTTCCCAGCGTTCCAATCAAGGTTACCAATGCAACCTCTCTTGGCTGTGTTGACCTCTTAGAGCAGGGAAAAGTCGATATTGCCGTTACCAACTGCCCGAATGTGCGATTGAATCAATCCTATATCCGCAAGATGGTACTGGACTTTACAGACGTATTTATTGCGAATCCATCCTACTTTAATTTAAAACAGCAGGAATTAAGTTTCCGGGATTTAACCAAATACCCTCTGCTGATGCTTGATAACAAGAGTACCACCAGCGAATTCATGCACAATCTCTTCCTCTCCCATCAGTTGGAACTGATTCCGGAAATCGAACTGAGCAGTAATGACCTTCTGATTGACCTTGCCCGCATCGGTCTTGGCATTGCCTGCATTCCGGACTACTGCCTCAAACATGAATCCAAAGATTTGTTTATCTTAAAAACCTTAGAACCCCTTCCGCGAAGACAGCTTGCCGTCTCCGTCAATCCAAATCTTCCGATTCTTACTTCAACAGAAGAATTCTTAAACCTGCTGCCGACATTATAAATGCATTTCCTCCCAGAAGGCAGTCAGCTTCTCTTCCAGATTGGAAAGCTGGCACACACTCCGCTGTTCCCACTCTCTTGGGAACAGCCGCTGATAATCATTTTGCAGAAAGCGTTCATCCAAAAGCTCGATAATTCCCACATCTTCTGCAGTCCGGATAACACGTCCCGCTGCCTGAAGTACCTTATTCATCCCCGGATACCGATAGGCATAGTCGAATCCCATGCCCTCTTTCTTATCATAATACTCTTTTAAAATCTCCCGCTCATTGCTAATCTGCGGCAGACCGGTTCCTACGATAATTGCGCCAATCAACTGCTCCCTCTTTAAGTCAATTCCTTCTCCAAAGATTCCGCCCATGACACAAAATGCCACCAGTGACTCCTCTTTTTCTTCCTGAAATGCTTCTAAAAAAGCTTCTCTTTCCTCTTCCCGCATGCCGGATTCCTGACAGATGCAGGTAATTGTTTCATCCGTCCGCAACTCAAATGCCTCATGCACTTTTTTCAGGAAAAGATAGGACGGGAAAAACACCATATAATTGCCCTTTTTCTTCTTTATCGTACGATAAATATAATCCGCAATCCTTCCATATTCTTCCGGTGTTCTTCTGGTATATTTACTGCTGACATCATTTCCGATTAATAAAAGTCTCTTATCCTGGGAAAATGTTGTCCTGGCATAAACTGCATAATTATCCGTTTTATTCGTCAAAAGTTCCTTATAATACTGAACCGGCAGCAGCGTTGCCGAAAAGAAAATCGTAGCATTTCCCTTATCCAGACACTCCTGCAGATTAAAGGACGGATCCACGCAAAAAAGCTTTATGACAAATCTGCCTTCTTCATCATGCTGTCCGTAAATCACATAATGCTCATCCACACGCTCATAGATATTCAAGAAATTTCTCAATTCAAAATAAAAATCAAGAACCACATCCCGCCCCGGGAACTCCGGATTCTTCTGCATATATTCTTCGATTTTTGCTGCAAGACGCATACAGGAGAAAATGAGATTCGGAATGCTTTCGTAAATCTGATAAGTTTCGCATTCTCTCTTATATTCCAACATCAGCTTATTGCATTTACCCAGTTCTTTCTCAATGGCAGAGCTTCTTGGCTTCATAATTTTCCGCACCGCAAGAATATCCTCTTTGACAAGGGCGGCACTATACATCTCCCGTCCACGTTCCACAAGATTGTGTGCCTCATCCACCAGAAAGATGTAATCACCCTTGATGCCATCTGCGAAAAAACGCTTTAGATACACATTCGGGTCAAAGACATAATTATAATCGCAGATAATATTATCCGCCCAGGTTGCCGTGTCCAGACACATTTCAAACGGGCAGACCTGATATTCTTTTGCATGTGCCAGCAAAACTTCTCTTGTCATATTATTTTCTTTCTGTAATAAGTCGTAAACCGCATCATTTACCCGGTCAAAATGCCCCTTTGCATAAGGGCAGCTTACGGGATTACAGTCCACTTCCTCACAAGGGCATAATTTTTCTTTTGCTGTAATCTGCACACTCTTTGCCCGATAACCCTTTTCACATAAAATGCCAAGGGTCTCTTTTGCCACATTTGCGGTAACAGTCTTGGCAGTTAAGTAAAAAATCTTATCACCTAATCCTTCTCCCACCGCTTTGATTGCCGGATATAATGTAGAAATGGTCTTGCCTACTCCGGTGGGTGCCTGAATAAACAGATTCTTTTTTCTGGCTATTGTACGGTAAACCCCGGCAGCCAACTCTTTCTGTCCCTCCCGGTACGGAAACGGAAATGCCAGTTCTTTAATAGATGCCTGCCGTTTCTTCCGCCACTCATACTGAAAATCCGCCCATTTCTTATATTTTAAAATCAAATCTGAAAACCATTCCTGCAGCTGCTGCATGCTATATTCATAAGAAAAATATTTTAAATCTCCGGTATCGAGATTTCCATATGTCATCTGAACATTGATTTTCTGTAAATCATTCTGGATTCCATATATGTACGCATAGCACTTTGCCTGTGCCAGATGTACCTTTACGGGTTCTTCCAATAAGTCAAGGCTTAAATATACGCCTTTTATCTCATCAATGGTAACTGTTTCTTCTATTATAATGCCGTCTGCCCGTCCCCAGATTCCAAGCTCATAATTTTCTTCCTCAATAATAATGTTTAAAGGAACCTCGGCATGGTAAGTGCTTCCCATCTTCTTTTGAATCTTCCGATGGAGTCTGCTGCCCGCCTGCATGGCTTCCATCGTATCAAGACTGGCTCTACGGTTATCAATGTCTCCGGAACGCAAGATAAACTCCACCAGATTTCGTACCGATATTCTTATCTGCTCACGTTCCATTCCGCTGTCACCTCATTTCATCCCATCTTATACTTATTTCTATTTATGCTATTCACTATTTTTTCTATTTATCAATTTTTGAAAAATCTCATTTTTCTAGCAGACTTCAAAGGAATTAAAACTTATTCTCATTTCATAATAACAAAAAAATACCAGATAGAAAAGACAATATCCAAATTGTCCGCTACCCGGTATTTCTTCTTACCTTATGAACCTGTATTTTCTGGCTGCCAGAAAACCTGTGCCATCATTTAAGCAGTTGCATACTTGCTTAATACATTCTCAAAGTTCATATCATGTCCGCCATACTTAACAGTAAGCTCTCGATTCAGATCAAGACTTAATACTCCAAGAAAAGACTTTGCGTCAATTATTACTCTATTGTATGAAATATCAATGTCAAAATCACATTTTCCTGCCTCACGTACAAAGTCTCTAACCTCTTCTGTGCCAGTTAATTTGATTTTCTTTTCATTCATTTTTTTCACCATCCTCAAAAAAATAACCTGATTTACTTTTGATTCTTGAGCATTATGACACCATTTCTTTTTTTTGTCAATTTTCGCTTACCATCTTAGTATATGAATTTTATGAGCATTTTACACAATAAATTTTTCTGTTTTTCTCCATTTTGGTCTTACCAAAATTAGTTTGCCTGTCACATTTTGTCGTTTTTTATGGTACTTTAGTCACATTTACAAGTTTTTTTTTACTCAGTCAATATTTTTTATCGTTTTTCACAAATTTTTGTGTCAAAAAATAAGGTAATAAGCCTCGCATTCCTTCAAAAGTCTTCAAAAAAGCTCCAAATTCCATCATTATTCCTAAACTTCTTTCCACACATAACATTTACATAATACTTACTATTGCACTTTTTTCCGTACATTCAGCGGTTTTCCATATAAGTGGACATTTTGTGTATTATAACGTGATTGTATCACCCATTAATTTCGCCGATTGTCAATCATGCAAGTATGTTGACTCGCTTGCGCTCATTATATTACGTCTTTCGAAGATATCCAGATCCGCTTTTTCTTGAAATATACTATCTCTATAATAATAAGAAGAACGGACACTCCGATTACTGCCAGATAACCATATTTCCATTGAAATTCCGGCATTCCCGGAAAATTCATTCCATACCAGCCTGTAATTAGTGTCAATGGCAAAAAGAGAGTTGTTACAATGGTCAGAATACTCATAATCCGGTTCTGGTGAATATCAATCTGCGTCTGATACATTTCACGAATTTGCTGTAAATACTCGCGGATTGTCTCTACATAATTATGCAGCCGTTCCACACGATTCATATAGCGTTCCCAGCCCTGTTCCTCTTCTACTAAAGACTCCCGGTTCATATACATCTGCATGAAATCTCCCATATTCATCAACTGTTCATAATATGCCCGGCTCTCTGAAAGCTGCTTCCGATAACGCATAATTACTTCATTAAAATGCTCCGGTATCCTCTTAATTACAACATCCTCTACCTTCTCCAAATTTTCCTCTATCTTTTGCAGATAAAGAATATCATTGTCAATTAATGCATTACAAATAAAGAGCAACACCATATGAAGTGTACAGCCATCAAACATATCATTTTTGACCTTTGCCAATATTTCCTGTAATTCCTCATCTTCTTCTATTAAAAATAGTTTATTTTCAAAGAGATAAAAGCCAAAGGAAAACTCTTTTTCCTTTTTACTTCCCTGTTTTGGTACATGTATAATCCCCTGTACACATTCATGAAATGCCTCTACTTTGCTATAGCGGATAAAACGCATGCTGCTAATCAGATTCTTTCGATGCGGATAATTTCCTTCTAATTGCTGAAATTCTTCCATATTTAATAGTATTATCTGCGGTTCTGATTCCTTTTCTATATTTTTCCCATTATCCCTTGCTAAAGAAAGTTCTCCTGATGCCGCATGCAACCAATACCTGTTCATTTCTCTTACAGCTCCCTTCCTCACAATCCTGTTTTCATTCATCACATATTTTCTTCTATGTCAGTAGACTGCCCTTTATAAAACTTCTCTTTCATTACTTTCTCTTAGATTTTAACACTCTTTGTCTATTTTATACCACTTTTCTTTTTTATACAAAATTTACTGCTAATAGCTGTTTGTGAATTCATGCTAAGTCTGCCGGTAGCTTCTTACGAATACTTGACACAACTACGAGAAACACGCTTTGCGAGTTTCTCGCTACTCGCATAACAAAGAATGTGCCTTGGCACATTCTCGCGCCTGCGGCGGTCGCTTGCGACAT